>JAESFW010000131.1_pt1 | contig 133640 bp, 128 predicted proteins | sample 9269481 | NCBI WGS metagenome assembly JAESFW01 (sample SAMN14515350, study PRJNA621654) | algae metagenome | isolation source: Lyngbya sp. HA4199-MV5 and co-occurring heterotrophs from soil with... | place: USA: Ahupuaa O Kahana State Park, Hawaii | collected 2009-07-21 | reverse complement strand
TCGATGCCCTTCTTCTTGAAGACTTCGAGCTGCGGGCTGTTCTTGGCGGCGGCCAGGGTGTCGGCCGTGATGTAGTAGATGGCCTCCTGGCCTTCCTTCATGCGCGCCTTGTAGTCGGCAAAGCTGACCGACACCGTGTCGCTGCTGGTGCTGGCAAAGCGCAGCAGCTTGGCCAGGCGCTCGCGGTTGCCGAAGTCCTCGCCCAGGCCTTCCTTGAGGACCGAGCCGAACTCGCTGTAGAAGGCCGTGTACTTGCCTTCCTTGGCCTTGTCGTCGGCATCGACCACGTCGGTCACGCCGTCGTCGCCAGCGGTGGCTTCATGCTTGTCGTGCTTGGCCAGGTCTTCGAGCATGGACAGCACGCGCTTGGTCGAGCCCTCGCGGATGGAGCGCACATCGCGGCTTTCCTGCAGCAGCTCGCGGCTCACGTTGAGCGGCAGGTCGGCCGAGTCGATCACACCCTTGACGAAGCGCAGGTAGGTGGGCATCAGCGCCTCGGCATCGTCCATGATGAAGACGCGCTTGACGTAGAGCTTCACGCCGGCTTTCTTGTCGCGGTTCCACAGGTCGAACGGGGCCTTGGCAGGGATGTACAGCAACTGCGTGTACTCGGTGTTGCCTTCCACGCGGTTGTGCGCCCAGGTCAGCGGTGCCTCGTGGTCGTGGCTGATGGCCTTGTAGAACTCCTGGTACTGCTCTTCGGTGATGTCCTTCTTGGGGCGGGTCCACAGGGCGCTGGCCTTGTTGATGGTTTCCCACTCACCGGTCTTGACCATGCCGCCGGGCTGGCGGCCGCCGTTCTCATCCGAAGGGTTGATCAGTTCGCCGTCTTTCCACTCTTCCTTTTCCATCAGGATGGGCAGGCTGATGTGGTCCGAGTACTTGGCGATGACGGACTTGAGCTTCCAGGCGTTGAGGTACTCCTCGGCCTCTTCGCGCAGGTGCAGGATGATGCTGGTGCCGCGCGCGGCGCGCGTGATGGCCTCGACCTCGAAGTCGCCCGTGCCGCCACTGGTCCAGCGCACACCCTCTTCGGGCGCCACACCAGCGCGGCGCGATTCCACGGTGATCTTGTCGGCCACGATGAAGCCGGAGTAGAAGCCCACCCCGAACTGGCCGATGAGCTGGGCATCGGCCTTCTGGTCGCCCGAGAGCTTGCCCATGAAGTCCTTGGTGCCGCTCTTGGCGATGGTGCCCAGGTGCTCGATGGCCTCCTGCGCCGTCATGCCGATGCCGTTGTCGGTGATGGTCAGCGTCTTGGCGGCCTGGTCGAAGGACACGCGCACTTCGAGGTTGGGCGCATCTTCGTACAGGGCATTGTTGTTCAGGGCTTCGAAGCGCAGCTTGTCGCAGGCGTCCGATGCATTGGAGATCAGCTCGCGCAGGAAGATTTCCTGGTTGGAGTACAGCGAGTGGGTGACCAGGTGCAGGAGCTGGGCCACTTCGGCCTGGAACGACAGGGTTTGTTTGTTGCTCATGGTGTCTTGGAGTTGCTTTCGTACGGTCTCGGGGAAGGTCTTTCCGCACGCCGGAACCTGGCGTGAGAAGGTCATTCGCGCGTGTTCATTTCGGGGCACCGGTGCCGATTTCAAGCCCCCGGGCATGCTGGCACCGGCGGGCCAACGGCAGCACCGGGGCGAGCTTACCGCGCATTGTTGACAATTGGAGGGTCGTTGGCGCTGGTAACGACCATTTGGGCGCCATAAGATGCGTTCCGTGCTGCGGCGGGTGCCGCCAGCCAAGCCTTTGGACGCGTTTCCCCATGCCCACTTCTCTTCAAAAATGGTCGGCCGAGTTTCTCGGCACTTTCTGGCTCGTCTTCGGCGGCTGCGGCAGTGCCGTGCTGGCCGCGGCGTTTCCACAACTGGGCATCGGCTTCCTGGGCGTCTCGCTGGCCTTCGGCCTCACGGTGCTGACCGCGGCCTATGCGCTCGGGCCCATCTCGGGCGGGCATTTCAACCCGGCGGTGTCGCTCGGCCTGGTGATCGGGGGGCGGTTCAGGGCCTCGGAACTGCCGGGCTATGTCGTGGCCCAGGTGCTGGGGGCCACGGTGGCGGCGGGCCTGCTGTACCTGGTTGCGACCGGCAAGCCAGGAGCCGACATCGGCGGCTTTGCCACCAATGGCTATGGCGAGCATTCCCCGGGGGGCTATGGGCTGGTGGCCGCGCTGGTGACCGAAGTGGTGCTCACGGCCATCTTCCTCATCGTGATCCTGGGTGCCACCTCGCGCCGTGCAGCCGAGGGCGCAGGCGGGCTCGCGATCGGCCTGTGCCTGGCGCTGATCCACCTGGTCTCGATCCCGGTGACCAACACCTCGGTCAACCCGGCGCGCAGCACCGGCCCGGCGCTGTTCGGCCCAGCGCACGCGCTGTCGGAACTGTGGGTCTTCTGGGCCGCCCCCATGGCGGGCGCGCTGCTGGGTGCCGCGCTGTACCGGGTGCTGTTCGGAGAAGACTGAGCCAGAGCTCAGCGGTCCAGCGTGATGCGCTGGATCAGCGCCTGCAGGATGGTGTCGGCCTTGTCGTTGGCCACCTGGCAGGTGCCCGCTGCGGCATGGCCACCACCGCCGAACTCCAGCATGAGGTTGCCCACATGGGTCTGGCTGCTGCGGTCCAGGATGGACTTGCCCGTGGCCAGCACCGTGTTCTGCTTCTGCAGCCCCCACATCATGTGGATCGAGATGTTGGCCGTGGGGAACAGCGCGTAGATCATGAAGCGGTTGGTCGCCCAGATGGTCTCCTCGTCGCGCAGGTCCAGCACCACCAGGTTGCTGATCTTGATGGCGCAGCGCTGCAGCTGCTCCTTGGCCTTGGGTGCATGCTCACGGTAGAGCGCCACGCGCTCCTGCACGTCGGGCAGTGCCAGGATCTCCTCGATGCTGTGGTCGCGGCAGTATTTGATGAGGTCCATCATCAGCGCATAGTTGCTGATGCGGAATTCGCGGAAACGGCCCAGGCCGGTGCGCGAGTCCATGAGGTAGTTGAGCAGCACCCAGCCCTCGGGGTTCAGGATGTCCTCGCGCGAGTACTGGGCCGAATCGGCCTGGTCCACGGCCGCCATCATCTCGTCGGTGATGCGCGGAAAGGCCGCCTTGCCGCCGTAGTGGTTGTAGACCACGCGCGCCGCCGAAGGCGCATGCGCCTCGATGATGTGGTTGCTGTCGCGGCGCCCCGAATTGCGGATGGTTTCCGACTCGTGGTGGTCGAACACCAGGTGCGCACCGGGCACATAGGGCAGGTTGGTGGTGATGTCACGCGCGGTGATCGGCACCTTGCCGTCCTGCATGTCCTTGGGGTGCACGAAGGTGATTTCGTCGATCAGGTCCAGCTCATTGAGCAGCACAGCGCACACCAGGCCGTCAAAGTCACTGCGGGTCACGAGGCGGTATTTGTTGTCACTCACAGTGTTTCTCCTTGTTACATTCGAGTACGTATGCCACGATGGTAGCAATGCGCGGGCCGATGTCGGCACGCGGTTGCAAATAAAGGCACAGATGGTGTCGGCTTGGCGCCAAACGGTCGCCGCCCAGGCACCCTGCCCACCGGCCAGGTTCAGAATTTTTCATGCGGCAGCAGGTAGCGCCACTGCCCTACCGGCAGGTTGCCCAGGGTCACGCGCCCGATGCGGATGCGCTTGAGCCCCACCACCTTGAGACCGACCAGTTCGCACATGCGGCGGATCTGGCGCTTCTTGCCTTCAGTGAGCACGAAGCGCAGCTGCTCAGGGTTCTGCCACTCGACCTTGGCGCGCTTGAGCGGCTGGCCGTCGAGCTCCAGCCCATGGCACAGGCGCGCCAGCTGTGCGGCCGGAAAAACGGCCTGCACGTCGGTGGCCACCTCGCCATACTGCACGCGCACCAGGTACTCCTTGTCCACCGTGGAGTCCTCGCCGATCAGTTGGCGCGCCACGCGCCCATCCTGGGTGAGCACCAGCAGCCCCACCGAGTCGATGTCCAGCCGCCCGGCAGGCGCCAGGCCGCGCAGCTGCGGCGGCGAGAAGCGCATGCGGCCCGGATCGTCGCGCCAATGGGTGCGCGGGTTGATCAGCGCCACGGCCGGGGTGTGGCCGTCTTCGGCCTGCCCGCTCACGTAGCCGACCGGCTTGTGCAGCAGGATGGTGACCTGCTGCTCCTGCCGGCCCTGGGCGCGCTTGTCGACCTCGATGCGGTCGGTGGGCAGCACCTGCAGGCCCATGGCCGCCACTGCGCCGTTGACCTTGACCCAGCCCTGGGCAATCCAGTCGTCGGCCTCGCGCCGCGAGCACAGGCCGAGTTCGGCCATGCGCTTGTTCAGGCGCGCACTGCCATCGGCCGCTGCGGCGGGCTTGACCGGCACGGGCGGGCGCGCGGGCGCAGAGGCAGCCCCCGGGCCAGCCGGCCGGCCGGCTGCGGCCTGCGCGGCGCCGCGCGGGGCCGCTGGCGGCGCGGCATCGGCCCGCCAGACGTTGCCGCGCGCGGGCGGCCTGGCGGGCCGCGCTGGAGGGCGGGGGGCCGGTTCGGCCCTGCCCTGCAAAGCAGCCAGGGCGCGTTGCGTGGCGGTGGAGGGGGCGGCTGGCGCCGCTGGCGCGGCCGGGCGGCGCAGCACGGCGCGCCGGGGCGGGCTCTCGGGCTCGGCGGGCGGGGTGGCAGGGGTACGGGAAGAAGGCATTGCCCGTATTTTCCCCCCTTCGCAGGGGTTGGTGCCATACCGGGGCCAAGAAGGCGCCAGACGGCAGCGGCCGGCCCCTGGAACGGGTGCCTGTGGTCTCAGGCGCTGGAGGCGGTGAGCTGGCGTGCCTGCCAGACCAGAAAGTCCTCGGCACCCAGCGGGCGGCTGATGTGGTAGCCCTGGGCCTCGTCGCAGGACAGGGCGCGCAGCCGGTCCAGGATGGCCAGATTCTCAACCCCCTCGGCCACCACCGTGAGCCCGAGGTTGTGCGCCAGGTCGATGGTGGAGCGCACGATCATCGCGTCGTCCTCGCCCGACTCCATGCCCATCACGAAGGATTTGTCGATCTTGAGCTCGTCCACCGGGAGGCGCTTGAGATAGGCCAGCGACGAGTACCCGGTGCCGAAGTCGTCGATGGAGAGCTTGAAGCCCTGCTCGGACAGGCGGTTGAGCATGGCTTCAGCGCGCAGGGGGTCATCCATGATGGCGCTCTCCGTGATCTCCAGGCAGAAGGCGCTGGCCTGAACGCCGTGGCGCGCCAGGATGGCGCCCAACCGGGTGTGGAGTTCGGGGTCCAGCAGATCGCGCGTGGACAGGTTGACCGAGATGCGCAGCGGCATGGCTGCCGTGCGCGGGTCGGCCAGCAGGCGCGCCGTCTCCTCGAACATCCACAGCGTGAGCTGGCGCACAAAGCCCGTCTGCTCTGCAAACGGGATGAACTCCATGGGCGGCACCAGGCCGCGCCGGGGGTGCTGCCAGCGCACCAGGGCCTCGGCCGCCAGCCCGCCCTGCCCGTGCAGCGGCACCTTGGGCTGCAGGTACAGGCGCAGCTCGTCGTGCTCCACGGCACGGCGCAGTTCAGTCAGCAGCGACAGCGTCAGGGCGCTGGCCGAATCCAGGGATTCGTCGTAGCGCAAGGCCCCGCTGAGCTTGCGCTTGGCGGCGTACATGGCGATCTCGGAGCGGCTGAGCAGCGTGTCGGCGTCCTCCGCATCCGCGGGCCAGCAGGCAAACCCCATGCCGGCACTCAGGTCCACGGTCTGGTCCTCGAAAGCCAGAGGCTCCTCGAACGACTGGGTGATGCGCTGGGCCACGGCATGGGCCCCCTTGGCATCGGTGCGCAGCAGCAGCATGGCGAATTCGTTGCCACCGAGCCGTGCCACCATGTCGCTATCGCCCGGCACCTGCTTTTGCAGGCGCTCGGCCACGGCCTGCAGCAGGCGGTCGCCAAAGGCATAACCAAGCACATCGTTCACGTGTTTGAAACGATCCAGATCCAGCGTGAGCACTGTCAGGGGCCGCAGAGCGTCGCCCACCTGGGCGTCGATGGCGTGCACCACGGCCTCGCGAAAGCGCTCCCGGTTGGGCAGGCCGGTGAGCCGGTCCCAGTAGGCCAGGCGGCGGATCTCGGCCTGCTGGCTGCCAATGTCCAAACGCATGCGATCGAAGGAGCGGGCCAGGTTGCCGATCTCGTCCTTGCGATCGGTGTGACCCAGCGGCACCCCGTATTCGCCCCGCGACAGGCGCTGCGTGGCGGCCAGCAGGGAACGCAGGGGCGTGGTCAGGCGCTGGGCCACCAGCCCGGTGCCGACCGCAAACAGCAGCACGCCCGCGACGGTGATGATGGCCAGCAGCACCTGCAGCTGCTGGTACGGCGCGACCACCTCGTCCACCGAACGCAGCAGCAGGGTCTTCACCTCGTTGCCCGCGTTGCCCAGGGGGGCCTCGCGCGCCAGCAGCGTCCCTTCGCCGGTCTTCAGTTCCACCAGCGGCAGGCCCTGGCGGTGCAGGCTGGCCAACGCCGGGGCCGACAACGTGGTCACGGGCACCGACACGCTGCCGTCCGCCGCCTGGACCACCACGGCCACCTGCACCGACAGCAGGCGCCGCATTTCCTCGGCCAGGGGCTGGCCGATGGGGAAGCCCATCAGCACCCAGCCGATGACCACCGGCGCCCGCATGGGCACCATCACGAACTGGTAGGGCACGCCGGCCATCATCGCCACCTGGCTGCCCTGCGGCTGGGCGGCCAGCGGCGGCACGACCTGGCGCAGCGTGGCGGGAAAGTCCAGCATATCGTCCGACAGGCTGGCCGCGCGCAGCTCCAGGTTGGTGCCCAGCAGCGCGGTCACGGCCGCACCGATGCGATTGCCATGGTTTTCCAGCACCGACTGGATGGTTTCCTCGTCGTCCGAATTGATGGCCGAGCGAAAGCCGTAGTCGGCCGCCAGCAGGGCCGAGCCCTGGCGCAGCTTCTCCGCATTCTGGTCCAGCAGGCGCCGCCAGACGTTCTCGTCGGTATCGAGGGCGCGCGCGATCTGGCTGCGCGCATTGCGCTCGATGGAGGCCCGCACCACCGCAAACCCGGCCGCCTGCACGATGAGCAGCAGCAGCAGCGAGATGCCCACCAGCCTCAGGATGAGGCTGCGCCGCAGCACGGACAGGTTCAAGGTTGCAGCCCCGCCATGCGCACCGAGGCACTGGCCATGCCCGTGGCCGGCACGGTCAGTGCCTGCTCCAGGGCCGGCGCGCCCACCGGCAGCCGGTGGTGCCAGGTGCGCAGCTTGTAGGTGCCAGGGGGCACATTGTCGATCTGCGCCTTGCCGGTGGCGGGCGAGCTGGCGTAGTAGGGTGTGTCCACCACGAGGATCCAGCCGGCCATCTGGTCATGGATGTTGCAGCCCAGCACCACCACACCGGCCTGGTCGAAGAGGACGGGCTTGCTCGGTGTTCCCGTGTACAGCTTGAGTTCGAATTTCTTGGTGGGTGAAAAGGAATAGACATGGTGCCGCACCGTGTCGCGGTTGGGGAACAACACCTCCGTGCCCACCGGGATCACCATCGCCACCGGCACGAACTGGCGCTTCTCCTGCGCCATCTCCACACCGGGCTGGGGCTTGACCAGGCGCCTGGCCTCTGCCGATTCGAGGAACACCACGGCATCGGCCAGGGGCTTGCCCGCCGCGTCGCTCAGGTCCACCTGCACCGAGGCGGCCTGCACCAGGCCCGCCATGGCCGCCACACAGCCCGCCAGCACACGCCCGTGCACCCGCGAGCGTTGCCACGCCAGGACGGGTTGCGCGCTCATGGTTCTATGGCCATGCCCGCGAGTGCCGCCCCGGTGCCGATCACGCCCAGCGAGGTGGCACGGCCGGTCGCCAGATCCACCTTGTACAGGCGCGAGCGCGGATCGCCCGCCGTGCGCGCGGCCAGCAGGGCCACATTGCCCACATCGGAGATGTCGAAGGAGGCATCGGAGAGCGGCCCCAGGCCGAGGGGGCCGACGGTACGCAGCTGGCCGGTATTGGGTGAGACCACGGGCGTGGCGCCTTCGCGCGAGCCCTGCATCACCAGTGCGCCGCGGGCACGGTCGATGGCGTAGTTGGTGGTGATCTTGCTGTCCTGCGGGTTGTAGGTGTAGCCCGCAGCCACCACGTCAGGCACGCTGCCGACGTTGACGTCACCGGCCACATAGTGCAGCGCGGGGTCGGGCTGCACACCCGGCTGGGCAGGGTCGCCGTCGACCAGGGCCCCGGTGTCGGGATGCAGCCGCAGGTTGAGCCCGGAAGAGGACACCACGCGGATGCGGTCCGCCGCCGGGTTGAAATCGAAACCGAAGGACGCCCCGGTGAGCGGCACCGCGGCCGGGGCGGCGCCCACCGCCGTCAAGGCCCCGCTGGAGATGTCCAGCGTGTACAGGCGCCCGGCCTGCGACAGGGCATACAGCACGCCCTTGGCCACGCGGAAATCCACGCCGATCAAGCGCTCGCCGGAGGCCAGTCCCGTCACGCGCCGGCGCTCGAGGATGGTGTCGGGCCGGCGCGCATCGAACACGATGAGTTCGTGGTCTGCCGTCACCGCCACAAGGCGTTCACGGCGCTCGGATGCATCGGGCATCGGGCCGCCGGTACAAGCGGCCAAACCCATCAGCACCAGAGTGCCCAGGACACCACGCAGACGAAGAGAGGTGTGGAAGCGGCCCATGGAAGATCCTTTGCAGAAACTGTAACGGGTTTATACCCGATAGACCCTGGGCGTGGCGTATTACAGTGACCATGCATTCCCCTGGCCATCATCAAAAAAGATAGCATCCATGCCAATGGATATGTGTAACAACGGACAGCTCCATGCCTGCCGGCAGGCCGGCATCCGTTGCCGCGAATGCGCCCGTCGTCCGTTTGCGGAAGAAACGCCCATTTGTAACAAGCCCTATGCTGGCGCTGCATGGGGCCATCCCGAAGCGTCATAACATTTTGTGACATTTATCCCTACACTGTGTATGCCCTCCTGCGCCACCAGCGTTGCCGGCCCTGCGCCTGTCTGGGCACCGTTATTGCTTCGTGCCACCCTATCGAATTCAACAGCCAAGGACCCCCATGCCGGCCGCCTCGTCCCTCAAATCTCTGTCGATCTCCAGCCGCCTGGGCCTGGGTTTCGGCTGCCTGCTGGTGCTGCTGATCGCCGTGGCCGCCGTGGGCCAGTTCTCGGTCGGCAAGCTGCATGAGCACCTGCAGCAGGTCACCGGCGCGGGCGCCACCAAGACCCGGCTGGTCAACGAGATGCTCGACAGCGTGAGCGCCATCGGCATCCAGAGCCGCTCGGCCGCCATGCTCAACGAGATCGACCCCAAGCAGGCCCGCGACCAGATCAAGAACGCCGAGAAATCCCTGCAGGGCTATGCCCGCCAGGAAGCCAGCCTGGCCGACCTGCTCAAGGCCGATGGCACGAGCGAGGCGGAGCGCAAGCTGCTGGCCGAGGCCCAGGAGCTGGGCCGCAAGACGCGCCCGGAACTGGATGCCGCGATGAAGGCCGCCGATGACGGCGACACCGTGAGCGCCACGCTGAACCTGATGACCAAGGTGGCCCCGCTGGAAGCCGCCTGGCGCGGCAAGCTGGCCCAATTGATCGAACTGCAGAACACCTTGAACAGCGAGGCCACGGCCTCGGCCGAGGTCACGCAGAGCCGCGCGCGCTGGACCGGCGGCCTGCTGGTGCTGCTGGCCATCGGCCTGGGGGCGTTGATCGCCTGGCGCATCACCAGCAGCATCACGGCCCCCATCGGCCGCGCGGTCGTGGTGGCCGAGCGCATTGCGCGCGGCGACCTGACCTCGCAGGTGGAAGTGCGCATCCACGACGAGACCGGCCGCCTGCTCGAAGCCATCGCCGCCATGCAGGACCGCCTGCGCAGCCTGGTGGGCGATATCGGCGGCACGGCGGAATCCATCCTCGTGGCCAGTTCTGAAGTGGCCTCGGGCAACCTCGACCTGAGCCAGCGCACCGAGCAGACCTCGCACAACCTGCAGGGTGCCGCCAATGCCCTGGCCGACCTGACGGGCACCGTGTCGCAGAGCGCCGATGCCGCACGCCAGGCCAACCAGTTGGCCTCCTCGGCATCGGAGGCGGCCACGCGCGGTGGCGAAGTGGTCTCGCAGGTGGTGCGCACCATGGACACCATCAGCGGCAGCTCGCGCAAGATTGCCGACATCACCAGCGTGATCGACGGCATCGCCTTCCAGACCAACATCCTGGCCCTCAACGCCGCCGTGGAAGCTGCCCGGGCCGGGGAGCAGGGCCGCGGCTTCGCCGTGGTGGCCAGCGAGGTGCGCAACCTGGCCGGCCGCGCCGCCCAGGCGGCGCGGGAGATCAAGACCCTGATCAGCGCCAGCGTCGAGCATGTGCAGGAGGGCAGCACCCTGGTGAACCATGCGGGCAAGACCATCGAGGAGTTGGTGATGTCCGTGCGCCGCGTGTCCGACATCATGGGCGAGATCACCGCAGCGACGCAGGAGCAGAGCCAGCGCATCGGCGAGGTCAGCCAGTCCGTGGGCGCGCTCGAAGAGATGACACAGCAGAACGCCGCCCTGGTGGAGGAAGGCGCTGCCGCGGCCGACAGCCTCAAGGAGCAGGCCGGCCGCCTGACCCAGATGGTGCACACCTTCCGCCTGCGCCGCGACCGCGCCGATGACCGCGAATGGCAGGGCGCGCCCGAGGCCGTGGCAGCCGGGCTCGCGCCCGTCCCGGCGGTGGGCCAGCGCAAGCCCGGTCTCCCCGCCCTGCCGCGCGGCTAGGACGCGCCGGAAGCAGCGGCGCGCGGTTCCGCCAGCCGCTGGAAGATGCTGGACTGCAGCGCCGCGAGGTCGAGCACGCGCAGGCCTCCGTATTCGACGCGGATGGCCCCTTGCACCTCCAGCGCCGCCAGCGCCTCGTTCACGCGCTGGCGCGACAGCCCCACCAGGTAGGCCAGCTCCTGCTGCGTGATGCGCAGCACCTCGCCCACCCCGGGGTAGAGCACCGGGTTGAAGAGGGAGGCCAGGCTGCGCGCCACGCGCACGTCGGGATTGTTCAGCCGGTCGATCTCGCGCGCCGCGATGAACTGGCCCAGGCGCTCGTTGAGCTGGTTCATCACGAAGCGGTTGAAGCCGATGGAGTGGTCCAGCAGCCAGTGGAAGGTGTCGATCGGCAGGCCCGCCACGATGCTCTTGCGCAGTGCCTGGATGTTGTAGCGGTAGGGTTCGCGCTTCATGGCCGTGCCCTCGCCGAACCAGCCGCCGGGCGGTACGCCGGTATAGGTCATGGTCTGGCCCTGCGCGTTGTCGCTGCTCATCTTGAGCAGCCCCTCCACCACGCCGAACCAGTAGGTCACGGGCCGGCCCACGCGGCACACATAGTCGCCCGGGGCCGCGTCGCCCACCAGCAGCGCCGCCTCGGCACGTTCGCGCTCGGCCGGCTGCAGCTGCGTCAGCCAGGGGATGTTGGCCAGTTCGGCCTCTGTGGGCAGGCGCCGGCGCTGGTGCAGTGACAGGTCCTGGTTCATGGGGCTCGGCGGCGGAATGCGTGAGGGAATACCACGATGCGAATTGTCGCCGCAACGATAGATTTTCACCAATCGGCTGCGGATGATGGCCTTCCGAGGGGACCCGGGCCCCCATTCCAAGCGTACGGAGACATCACGACATGACGACAGGCGGTATCCACCCCTCCCAGCCGGCGCTGCGCCGGCGCACCCTGCTGGCCGGCGCCATCGCCCTGCCGCTGGCACACTGGGGCAGCAGCCGTGCCCTGGCACAGGACGCTCCCATCCGCATCGGCCAGTCCACCGCCCTCACCGGCCCCCTGGGCGATCTGGGCTCGGCCATGCACCAGGGCGCCAAGGCGGCCTTTGCCGGTATCAACGCCAAGGGCGGCGTCCATGGCCGCAGCATCGAGCTGACCACGCTGGACGATGCCTACGAAGTGCCCAAGGCCCTGGCCAATGTGGACAAGTTCCTGGCCGATGCGGGCAACTTCGCCCTCTTCAACTGCATGGGCACGCCCATGATCGAGGCCATGCTGCCCAAGGTGGTCGAGAGCGGCGTGCCCTTCTTCGCGCCCTTCACCGGCGCCTTGCTGAGCCGCACGAAGAGCGCGCGCAGCGTGTTCAACATCCGCGCCAGCTACGCCGACGAGGCCGAGAAGCTGGTGCAGCACCTGTCCACCATTGGCATCCAGCGCATCGGCATCGTCTACCAGAACAACTCCTTCGGCAAGGAAGTCTTCAGCGCCGCCGAGCAGTCCATGGGCCGGCTCAAGCTGCCGGCCGCGGTGACCGTGACGGTGGAGAGCAATGCTTCGGACGCCGGTGCAGCGGCGGCCAAGCTGGCAGGCGCCGACCTGGAGGCCATCGTCATCGGCCTGGCGGGCAAGCCCACGCTGGAGTTCGTGAAGGCCTTCCGCGCGCTCAAGCGCGGCGTGACGCTGTATGCCCTGTCGGTCATGGGCACGCCCGCCACGGTGAAGGCCCTGGGCGCCGACGCCACGGGCATGGCCATCTCGCAGGTCGTGCCCCTGCCCTCCAACGTGGTGATGCCGGTGGTGCGCGATTTCCAGGCCGCGTGGAAGGCTTCGGGCGCCACGGCCGAACCCTCGCACCTGGCGCTGGAGGGCTATCTCAATGCGCGCGTGTTTGCAGAAGCGCTGCAGCGCGCGGGCCGCAATCCGACGCGCGCCGCCTTCATCGACGCCACCTGGAACCTCAAGAAGTGGGACCTGGGCGGCTTCGAGGTCAACGCCAGCACCCCGGACCGCAATGCCTCGCGCTTCGTCGAGCTTACGCTGATCGGCCGCGACGGGCGCTTCCTGCGCTAGGACCTGAAGCGGTCACTGCGGCGCCACCGCGTAGCGGTAGCCGCGGAACGACCAGACCGTGCGGCCCTGCTCGATGCGTTCGAGTTTGAGCCCCGGTGCGGCCTGGTCCCCCTCCTGCAGCACCTGGCCATTGACGATGGCCATGCGGTGGGCGGGATTGCTCGAGTAGGTGGCGCCCGTGACCTGGAGCACCGGCAGTTGTTCGCGCACCGAGGGCGGCAACTCGTTCTGGGCAAAGACGGGACCATTGGCAGGCGCCGCGGGAGCAGCCACCGCCGCAGGACTGGGCGCAGGGGGCGCCACCTCACGCCGGGCAGGCTCGGCCTCGCGCACCGGCCGCTCGCGCACGGGCTCGGCCGCACGCTTGGGCGCCACGGGCCGTGGCTCCACCGTGGACGCGACCACAGGCTGGGTGGGTGCAGGGGCTGGCAGTGGTGCTGGTGCGACCGTGGCGGCCGGCACGGGGGGCGGCACCGCCAGGGGCGCGACCACGGCCGGCGCTGGCGGTGCCGGCGCAGGGGCCACCGGTGGGGCCACGGCGACAGCCGCCGTACTGGCAGGAGCACCGCCGCCCGCAGGCCGCTGCATGGCCCACCAGGTCCCACCCGCCGCGAGTGCGGCCACGGCCAGCACGGCCGTTCCCACCAGCACCAGGTTGGCAGGAGCGGGCCGCTCTGCGGGCGCGCCCCCCGCCGGCATGGCCTGCGTATGGATGCCCGGCACGGCCCCCCGGCCCCGCTCGGCTTCTGCGCGCCGCAGCGCATCAAGGATGTAGGACATGGGGATCAGGCTCCAGTGCGCAGGCGCGGTTCTTTCACGCCGGCGGCGCGGTTGAGCAGCATGAGGGTCAGGGGGCCGGCACGGCCATCGGGCGTGACGCCCTGGGCCAGCTGGAAACGGTGGATGCGCGATTGCCGCAGCGCAGGCGTCACAGGCCGGCCGCTGGGGCCGGAGCCGCCGGCCGCCTTGGAGGCCAGGCGCGCATCGAGCCAGGCCGTGCCGGCCGGGCTTTCGGTGATCTCGCCTTTCTCAGGCATACCGGGCGGGGCACGCCACAGCGTGGCCATGTCACCCCGCCAGACCTGGGCCAGGTCGGCCACGGGCACATGCAGGGTGCGGCCACCGCTCTCCAGCGTGGCCACCTCGTCGTCCAGGCTGCGCAGCACGGCCGCCACGGCGTTGTCGCCCTCTTCCGAAGGGAACAGCGTGAGCAGCACGGGCCGGTCGATCTGGCGGATCAGGTTCAACCCCGCGCGGCGGTTGCGGTAGCAGCGCAGCCCGTCACGCGGCAGCGTGGTGCAGGCGTCCGCGCCATCGGCCAGCTTGGCTCCCCAGGCCGCAGCCAGGGACTGCCAGGCCACGGTGTCGTTCGCGGACTGCGCCAGCAGGAACTGCTGCAGGCCAGACACCGGGGCCGGCGCGGGCACGGCGGCCGAGGCCGCGGCAGATGCCGGCGCTGCCGCCGGGGCCACAGCCACCACCGGCGCGGACGCGGCGACCGCGGGCGGCTTGGCCACGGCCGACGACGCAGCGCGCAGCGGCGCCGCGGGGGTGGCCGTGCTGGCCGCCTTCGCCGCGGCCGCTGGCGGCTGCGCCGGTCGCATGCCCAGGGACCACCCGGCAACGGCAACGAGGGCGGCCCCCGCCACCACCCCGGCGCCGGCCAGGGCCCAGCGGGGCAGGCCCGCCCGGGCGGCGCGGGGCGTGGCCACCGCGGCGGACACCGGCGCACCGAAGACCTCGCGCGCAGCACGCTCCACGATGGCCGTGCTCACCTCGCGCGTGCCGGCCGCATAGGCGCCGAGCAGGGCCCGGTCGCACAGCAGGTTGATACGCCGCGGTATGCCGCGCGCGAGCGCATGCACGCGCCGGATGGCGCGCCGGCTGAAGGGCACAGGCCCGTGCAGGCCGGCCACGGCCATGCGGTGGGCGATGTACTGCTGCGTCTCGTGTGCACTCAGCGCATCCAGGTGAAAACGCGCGATCACGCGCTGGGCGAGTTGTTCCAGCGAGGGGCGTGCCACCATGCTGCGCAGCTCGGGCTGGCCGATCAGGATGATCTGCAGCAGCTTGCGCTCGGCGGTTTCCAGGTTGGTCAAGAGGCGCAGCTGCTCCAGCACATCGGCCTCGAGGTTCTGCGCCTCGTCGATGATGAGCACATTGTTGCGCCCGCTCGCATGCGCCGCCAGCAGCGAGGCATTGAGCGGGTCGATGCAGTCCTTGACGGTTTCCAGGCCCGGCACGGCCGGCTTGTGCGGCACGCCGAACTCGTCGCAGATCGAGCGCAGCAGCTCGCCCACCGTGAGCTTGGGGTTGAAGATGTAGGCGACGTTGCAGTTTTCGGGAATCTGCTCCAGGAAGCAGCGGCACACCGTGGTCTTGCCCGCGCCCACTTCGCCCGTGAGCAGCACGAAGCCGCCCCCGGCATCCAGCCCGTAGAGCAGGTGGGCCAGGGCCTCCCGGTGCCGCTCGCTCATGAAAAGATAGCGCGGGTCGGGGGCGATGGAAAACGGCGGGTGCTGGAGACCGAAGAACGGGGCGTACATCCTCTGAGGATACCGCCCTGAGGTGAAGCGTTCCCCGACACCCGTCCACAGCAGCCTCCCAAGCTTGTTTCAAGGGGTTCAGGGTTTCACCCAAGGAGTAGTTTCCCGTAAATTGTCGTCGGCAAGACAAGGCGACGTCAAAGTCGGTCCTAGCATTCATCCCGTACGCAGCCACAAGGCCGCGCTCCCGGCTGTCACCGGGCGGACACCTTTTACTTTTAGGAACCGGAATGAAGACCACGTTTCCGCAACTGCTGCTCCAGCATGCCGCCGAACGCCCCACGGCCGCGGCCCTGCGCGAAAAAGAATACGGTATCTGGCAGTCCCACAGCTGGGCCGACCTGGCGCTGCTGGTGGAGCATGTGGCGGCCGGCCTGCACCAGGCTGGCCTCACGCGCGGCGAGCACATGGTGGTGATCGGCGCCAACCGCCCCCGCCTGTACGCGACCATGCTCGCAGCGCAATCGCTGGGCGCCATTCCCGTGCCGCTGTACCAGGATGCGGTGGCCGCCGAATGCATCTTCCCCCTGAACAACGCCGAGGTGCGTTTCTGCCTGGTGGAAGACCAGGAACAGGTGGACAAGATGCTGGAGATCCGCGAGCAGTGCCCGCTGATCGCGCGCATCTTCTTCGACGACCCGCGCGGCCTGCGCAACTACCAGGAAGAGGGCCTGTCGTCCCTGGACGCCCTGATCGAATCGGGCAAAGCCTTTGCCGCGCAGCACCCCACCTGGTTCCGCGACGAAGTGGCCAAGGCGCAACCCACCGACGTGGCAGCCATGTTCTTCACCTCGGGCACCACGGGCAACCCCAAGGGCGTGGTGCACACGCACAGCACCCTGCTCGACCGCGCCTCGGCCGGTGCCGAGTTCGACAAGCTCACCGGCAGCGAAGAGGTGCTGGCCTACCTGCCCCCGGCCTGGATCGGCCAGAACATCTTCAGCTACGCACAGTGGCTGGCCTGCGGCTACGTGGTCAACTGCCCCGAGTCGGCCAGCACGGTGACCATCGACCTCAAGGAAGTGGGTCCGACCTACTACTTCGCACCACCGCGCATCTTCGAAGGCTTGCTCACCAGCGTGATGATCCGCATGGAAGACGCCGGCACGGTCAAGCGCAAGATGTTCCAGGCCTGCATGGCCGTGGCCCAGCGCGTGGGCCCGGCGCTCATGGACGGCCAGCCTGTGGGCACGCTTGACCGCATCAAGTACGCGCTCGGCAACCTGCTGGTCTACGGCCCGCTGCGCAACAACCTGGGCTTCTCGCGCGTGCGGGTGGCCTACACGGCGGGCGAGGCCATCGGCCCCGACCTGTTCACCTTCTACCGCTCCATTGGCATCAACTTGAAGCAGCTCTACGGCTCCACCGAGACCGCCGTGTTCGTCTGCCTGCAGCCCGACAACCAGGCCCGCGCCGACACCGTGGGCGTGCCCATCCGCGGCGTGGAGATCAAGGTGGCCGACAACGGCGAGATCCTCGTCAAGTCGGCCGGCCTGCTCAAGGAGTACTACAAGAACCCCAAGGCCACGGCCGAGGTGCTCACGGCCGACGGCTGGTACCACACCAGCGACGCGGGCTTCCTCGACGCGCAGGGCCACCTCAAGATCATTGACCGCGTGAAGGATGTGGGCCGCATCAAGGGCGGCGCCAACGACGGCGCCATGTTCGCGCCCAAGTACGTGGAGAACAAGCTCAAGTTCTTCCCCCACATCAAGGAAGTCGTCGCCCTGGGCGACGGCCGCGAGAAGGTGTGCGTGATGGTCAACATCGACTTCGACGCCGTGGGCAACTGGGCCGAGCGCCGCAATCTGCCCTACGCCGGCTACACCGACCTGGCGCAAAAGCCCGAGGTCTACGAACTGGTGCGCGAGTGCGTGGAAAAGGTCAACGCTGACCTGGCGAACGACGCCCTGCTCGCCGGCAGCCAGGTCAGCCGCTTCCTGGTGCTGCACAAGGAACTCGATGCCGACGACGGCGAGCTCACGCGCACCAACAAGGTCCGCCGCGGCTTCATCGCCGAGAAATACGGCGTGCTGGTCGAGGCCCTCTATGCCGGCCGCAGCGAGCAGTTCATCGAAACCCAGGTCAAGTTCGAAGACGGCCGCACGGGCAGCGTGAGCGCCACGCTCAAGCTGTCGGACACAAAGACCTTCACCCCCGTCAAGGCCGCCGCATGAAGCCCACGCTCTACCCGCCCGACAAGCAACAGCAGCCCACCATGAACCAAAAGAAGATCGGCGACGTCATCCTCGACGTCAAGAACATCAGCCTGCGGTTCGGCGGCGTGAAGGCGCTCACCGACATCTCGTTCAACGTCAAGGAGCACGAGATCCGCGCCATCATCGGCCCCAACGGCGCGGGCAAGAGTTCCATGCTCAACTGCATCAACGGCGTGTACACGCCGTCCGAGGGCTCGATCACCTTCCGCGGCAAGACCTTCTCGCACATGAACTCGCGCCAGGTGGCCGAGATGGGCGTGGCGCGCACCTTCCAGAACCTGGCGCTGTTCAAGGGCATGAGCGTGATCGACAACATCATGACCGGGCGCAACCTCAAGATCAAAAGCAACCTGCTCATGCAGGCGCTGCGCATCGGCCCGGCCGAGCGCGAGGAGATCCGCCACCGCGAGTTCGTCGAGCACATCATCGACTTCCTGGAAATCCAGGCCTACCGCAAGACGCCCGTGGGCCAACTGCCCTATGGCCTGCAAAAGCGCGTGGACCTGGGCCGCGCCCTGGCCATGGAGCCGCAGGTGCTGCTGCTCGACGAGCCCATGGCCGGCATGAACGTCGAGGAAAAGCAGGACATGTGCCGCTTCGTGCTGGACGTGAACGACGAGTTCGGCACCACCATCGTGCTCATCGAGCACGACATGGGCGTGGTGATGGACATCTCCGACCGCGTGGTGGTGCTCGACTACGGCAAGAAGATCGGCGACGGCACGCCCGACGAGGTGCGCAGCAACCCGGACGTGATCAGCGCCTACCTGGGCACCTCGCATTGACCGATCCGGAGAACAACAACCATGGCATTCTTTCTTGAAACACTGATCGGCGGCCTCATGGCCGGCATGCTGTACTCGCTGGTGGCACTGGGCTTCGTGCTGATCTACAAGGCCTCGGGCGTTTTTAATTTCGCACAGGGCGCGATGGTGCTGTTCGCCGCCCTGGCCATGGCGCGCTTTGCCGAATGGATCCCCAAGTGGACCGGCATTGCGAGCCCCGTGTTCGCTGCGGTGGCCGCCTTCGTCATCGCGGGCGCCATCATGTTCGCGGTCGCCTGGCTCATCGAAAAGCTGGTGCTGCGCCACCTGGTGAACCAGGAAGGCGCCACCCTGCTCATGGCCACCCTCGGCATCACCTATTTCCTCGAAGGCCTGGGCCAGACGATCTTCGGCAGCGACATCTACAAGATCGACGTGGGCATGCCCAAGGACCCCGTGTTCCTGCTCGAATCCATGTTCCAGGGCGGCATCCTGGTCAACAAGGAGGACGTGATTGCTGCCGGCATCGCCGCAGCGCTGGTGGTGCTGCTCAGCGTGTTCTTCCAGAAGACCTCCACCGGCCGCGCCCTGCGCGCCGTGGCCGACGACCACCAGGCCGCCCAGTCCATCGGCATCCCGCTCAACCGCATCTGGGTCATCGTCTGGTGCGTGGCCGGCGTCGTGGCCCTGGTGGCCGGCATGATCTGGGGCTCCAAGCTCGGCGTGCAGTTCTCACTGACCACGGTGGCCCTGCGTGCCCTGCCCGTGGTGATCCTGGGCGGCCTGACCTCGGTGCCCGGCGCCATCATCGGCGGGCTGATCATCGGCGTGGGCGAGAAGCTCTCCGAGGTCTACCTGGGCCCGTATGTGGGCGGGGGCATCGAGATCTGGTTTGCGTATGTGCTGGCGCTGGTGTTTCTTCTCTTCAGGCCGCAAGGCTTGTTCGGAGAAAAAATCATTGATCGCGTATGAAATACGGGAGCAATGATTTTTCGAAGGAGGCACAACGCGCAACGCGCGTTGTCAGCGGAGCCGCAGGCGCCGCGTGGCACCGCAGGTGCGCCCCCGTGCAAAGGATCATCGATCGCGCTTAACCCATAACAAGAACCACCAGGAGACTTTCATGCTCTACCGCGAAAACGGCCAGTTCAAGACCAGCTACCGCTCGGACCAGCAGATCTTCCCGATCGCGCAGGACCGCCTCGCCATCGGCCTCATCCTGGCCGTGGCCTTCATCGCCGTGCCCATGCTGGCCAGCGACTACCTGTTCCGCGCCATCCTGATCCCCTTGGTCATCATGGCGCTGGCCGCCCTGGGGGTGAACATCCTCGTGGGCTACTGCGGCCAGATCTCGCTGGGCTCGGGCGCCTTCATGGCCGTGGGGGCCTACGGCGCCTACAACTTCTTCGTGCGCATTCCCGGCATGCCGCTGATCCCGGCGCTGATCCTCGGGGGCCTGTGCGCCACCTTCTTCGGCATCCTGTTCGGGCTGCCCAGCCTGCGCGTCAAGGGCCTGTACCTGGCGGTGGCCACACTGGCGGCGCAGTTCTTCAGCGACTGGATGTTCCTGCGCATCAAGTGGTTCACCAACAACTCCGACTCGGGTTCGGTGTCGGTGAACAACCTGCAGGTCTTCGGACTGCCCATCGAGAGCGCCACCAGCAAGTACCTGTTCTGCCTGGCCGTGCTGGTGGTAGTGGCCCTGCTGGCCAAGAACCTGGTGCGCGGCGCCATCGGCCGCGAGTGGATGGCCATCCGCGACATGGACGTGGCAGCGGCCGTGATCGGCATCCGCCCCATGTACGCCAAGCTCAGCGCCTTCGCCGTGAGCTCCTTCATCATCGGCATGGCCGGCGCACTCTGGGCTTTCGTCTACCTGGGCGCCTGGGAGCCGGCGGCCTTCTCGGTGGAGATCTCGTTCCGCCTGCTGTTCATGGTGATCATCGGGGGCCTGGGCTCCATCATGGGGGCCTTCTTCGGTGCCGCCTTCATCGTGGTGCTGCCCATCGTGCTCAACCAGTTCCTGCCTGCGCTGCTGGGGCTTTTCGGCATCACCATCTCCACGGCCGGCGTCTCGCATGCCGAGCTGATGATCTTCGGCGCACTCATCGTGTGGTTCCTGATCGTCGAGCCCCATGGCCTGGCCAAGCTGTGGTCCACGGGCAAGCAGAAGCTGCGCCTGTGGCCCTTCCCGCACTGATCAGTGCGCCGCGCCGTCCCCTCAGGAAACCCCTTACACGCAAGTCCTCATACCGCCTTTGCGCGTAGCCGTTAACTTGGTTTTTCCCGTGCTTCAACACATTCATCCAAAGGAGACATCCATGAAGCTTTCGAAACTCGTGATCGCTGCCGCGGTGGTTGCCGCAGGCGCCTCGTCCGTGGTGACGAGCGCCTTCGCGCAAGCCAAGGAGCAGTTCTTCCCACTGCTGTCCTACCGCACCGGCCCCTACGCGCCCAACGGTGTGCCATGGGCCAACGGCAAGCAGGACTACATCAAGATGATCAACGCACGCGACGGTGGCATCAACGGGGTGAAGCTGACCTTTGAAGAGTGCGAGACCGGCTATGCCACCGACCGCGGCGTGGAATGCTATGAGCGCCTGAAGGGCAAGCCCGGCGTGACGCTGTTCGACCCCCAGGCCACGGGCATTGCGTTCGCGCTGACCGAGAAGGCCCCTGTGGACAAGATCCCGCTGATGACGCTGGGCTACGCACTGTCGGCCTCGCAGGATGGCCAGGCCTTCAAGTGGAATTTCCCCTTCATGGGCAGCTACTTCACCGGCTCCGACATCCTGATCCAGCACATAGGCAAGAGCCTGGGCGGGCTGGACAAGCTCAAGGGCAAGAAGATCGCCTACGTCTACCACGACAGCCCGTTCGGCAAGGAAGCCATCCCGCTGCTGCAGGAACGCGCCAAGATGCATGGCTTCGAACTGCAGATGCTGCCCGTGACCGCACCCGGCGTGGAACAGAAGGCCACCTGGCTGCAGGTGCGCCAAAGCCGCCCTGACTACGTGCTGCTGTGGGGCTGGGGGGTGATGAACTCGACCGCCCTGAAGGAAGCCCAGGCCACAGGCTACCCGCGCGACAAGATGTACGGTGTGTGGTGGGCCGGCGCAGAACCCGATGTGCGCGACGTGGGCGAAGGTGCCAAGGGCTACAACGCGCTGGCATTGAACACCTCGGGCACCCAGCCCAAGGTGATCCAGGACATCCTCAAGCACGTGCACGAAAAGGGCCAAGGCACGGGTCCCAAGGACGAAGTGGGCTCGGTGCTGTACACGCGCGGCGTGATCATCCAGATGCTGGCCGTGGAGTCGGTGCGCCGCGCGCAGGAGCGCTTCGGCAAGGGCAAGGTCATGACCGGTGAGCAAGTGCGCTGGGGCATGGAAAACCTGGCCCTGGACCAGAAGAAGCTCGATGCCATGGGCTTCGGCGGCGTGATGCGCCCCTTGTCCACCAGCTGCGCCGACCACATGGGCTCCAGCTGGGCCCGCGTGCACACCTGGGATGGCAGCAAGTGGAACTTCTCGTCCGACTGGTACCAGGCCGATGAGCAGATCCTCAAGCCCATGGTCAAGGCTGGTGCCGACAAGTGGCTGGCCGACAAGAAGATGAGCCGCCGCGATGCGGCAGATTGCCAAAGCTAAGGGCATCCCCCTGAGGCGCTGGCGCGCCTTCCCCCTTCTCTCGAATCGCTGCGCGATTCGGGAAGGGGGACGCCACCAGCGCGGCGGGGCGGCCCTTGCGCGGTGGCCCTGGTCTTTGGCTGCGACAGTTTCGACGAACAGTGACGCATCGGTTGCCCTGGAGGCAGCCGCCAACCGAGAGGGCTGCAATGCAACCCTCCCGATTGGCACAGCGAGTGAAGGCAACACCATGGATTCCAGCAACAACATCGTTCTCAACGTCAACGGCATCGAGGTCATCTACAACCACGTGATCCTGGTGCTCAAGGGGGTCTCGCTGCAGGTGCGCGAAGGCAGCATCGTGGCCATCCTCGGGGGCAACGGCGCGGGCAAGACGACCACGCTGCGCGCCATCTCCAACCTGCTGCAGGGCGAACGCGGGGCGGTCACCAAGGGGAGCATCGAGCTGCGCGGCGAGCGCATCGAGAACCTCTCGCCGGCCGACCTGGTCAAGCGCGGCGTGGTCCAGGTGATGGAAGGGCGCCATTGCTTCGCCCACCTGACCATCGAGGAGAACCTGATGACGGGCTCCTACACCCGCAGCAGCAAGGCCGAGATCGCCGCCAACCTGGAGAAGGTCTACAACTACTTTCCGCGCCTCAAGACCCGGCGCACCTCGCAGGCGGCGTACACCTCGGGCGGCGAGCAGCAGATGTGCGCCATCGGCCGTGCGCTCATGGCCAACCCCAGCATGGTGCTGCTCGACGAGCCCTCGATGGGCCTGGCGCCGCAGATCGTGGAAGAGGTGTTCAACATCGTGAAGGACCTGAACACCAAGGAGAAGGTCACCTTCCTGTTGGCCGAGCAGAACACCAACATGGCGCTCAAGTACGCCGACTACGGCTACATCATGGAAAGCGGCCGCGTGGTGATGGACGGCGCGGCCAGCGACCTGGCGAGCAACGAGGACGTCAAGGAGTTCTACCTGGGCGTGGGTGGTGGCGAGCGCAAGAGCTTCAAGGACGTCAAGAGCTACAAGCGCCGCAAGCGCTGGCTGGCCTGAATATGCCCCCCACGCTCCCTCACTGCGTGTGGTCGCTGCCCCCCAAGGGGGCCCCGACCGCCTTGGGGCGGCCCGGCGGCGGTCGGATCGCCCTCTGCACAGGCACTGCCTGAAACACCATTCACAGGAACCGCCATGAATTCTTTCTACGACACGCTGGAAACCCGCGCGCCCGATGCGCGCGAAGCCGCCCTGCTCGCCGCCCTGCCTGGCCAGGTGGCCCACGCTCAGAAGGCGTCGCCCGCCTTTGCAGGTATTCTGGCCGGCGTGGACGCCTCGGCCATCACCAGCCGTGCAGCGCTGGCGCAGTTGCCGGTGACGCGCAAGCACGAGCTGCTCGAGCGCCAGCAGGCCGGCCGCGCCACCAATGTCTTCGGCGGCTTCAGCGCGCTGTCCTTCGGCGCGGGCATGCCGCGCGTGTTCGCCAGCCCTGGCACCATCTACGAGCCCGAGGGCACGCGGCGCGACTATTGGCGCATGGCCCGCGCCATGTACAGCGCGGGCTTCCGGCCTGGCGAACTGATCCACAACAGCTTCAGCTACCACTTCGTTCCTGCCGGCTCCATGATGGAAACCGGCGCCCATGCGCTGGGCTGCACCGTGTTTGCCGGCGGCACCGGCCAGACCGAGCAACAGGTGCAGGCCATGGCCGAACTGCGGCCCGCAGGCTACATCGGCACGCCGAGCTTTCTCAAGCTCATCGTCGAGCGCGCGGCCGAGATGGGCGTGGCCCTGCCCACGGTGACCAAGGCCCTGGTCTCGGGCGAGGCCTTTCCGCCCTCGCTGCGCGACTGGTTCACCGAGCGCGGCGTTGCTGGCTACCAGTGCTACGCCACGGCCGACCTGGGGCTGATCGCCTACGAGACCAGCGCGCGCGAAGGCCTGGTGCTCGATGAAGGCGTGATCGTGGAGATCGTGCGCCCCGGCACCGGCGACCCCGTGCCCGAGGGCGAGGTCGGCGAGCTCGTGGTGACCACGCTGAACCCCGACTACCCGCTGGTGCGCTTTGGCACCGGCGACCTCTCGGCCGTGCTGCCCGGCACCTGCCCCACGGGCCGCACCAACCGCCGCATCAAGGGCTGGATGGGTCGGGCCGATCAGACCACCAAGGTGCGCGGCATGTTCGTGCACCCCGGCCAGGTGGCTGCCATCGTGCGGCGCTTTCCGCAGGTGCTGCGTGCGCGCCTGGTGGTCAGTGGCGAGATGGCCAACGACCAGATGCTGCTGCAGGTGGAAACCACCGAGACCGCCGAAGGCCTGGCCCGCCAGCTGGGCGACGCCATCCGCGAGGTGACCAAGCTGCGCGGCGAAGTGCAGATGGTGCCGCCAGACAGCCTGCCCAACGATGGGCGCGTGATCGAAGACGCACGCAGCTACCGCTGAGGCCCAAGGGCCTGTCTACAACAGGGCCTGCTCACACTGGTTTCGGGGTCGCCGAAATTGGTGTGAGCAGGCCCTAATCCATTGGCCTCATGGGGGATTATCGGGACACCCCCATATTCTCCATATATAGACATATTCAGCAGATATGGAGGCGTCATGAAGGCATATTTTCAGCAGCCCCTCCAAAACCCCTGACAAAGGTCAATCCAAGGGAAAACGCTGCCCCATTCCGGCGCCAGTGTTTACCCTTAATACGCTACTCTATTCATAGCATTAAACGACCACATACAGTGCTTTGAAAGCGCATTTCGCTCAAAGCCACTACCCCCCGCATGGTACGTAATTCCCGCAATACTGGCGAAAGGGTCGCTGGATATCATGGCCCGTCTTTTACAGAGGAGCACTCATGAAAAAACTGATCCAACTCGCCCTTGTCGCCGCAGCGGCAGCAGCCACTTTTGGCGCCGCTGCGCAGGAATACCCATCCAAGGACAAGACGGTCACCATCGTGGTGCCTTTCGCCGCTGGCGGCCCGACCGACCGCGTCGCGCGTGACCTGGCCGAAGCCCTGCGCAAGCCGCTGGGCGCCAACGTGGTGGTGGACAACACCGCCGGTGCCGGCAGCTCCATCGGCGCCGCCCGCGTCGCCCGCGCCGCACCCGATGGCTACACCCTGCTGCTCAACCACATCGGCATGTCCACCATGCCCGCGCTGTACCGCAAGCTGGCCTTCAGCGTGCCCAACGACTTCGAGTACCTGGGCATGGTCAACGATGTGCCCATGACGCTGATCGCGCGCCCCACCATGGCCGCCAACAACTACAAGGAACTGTCGGCTTGGCTCGCGCAGAACAAAGGCAAGATCAACCTGGGCAATGCCGGCCTGGGTTCCGCCTCGCACCTGTGCGGCCTGATGTTCCAGAGCGCCGTGCAGATCGACATGACCCCCGTTCCCTACAAGGGCACGGCACCGGCCATCACCGACCTGATCGGCGGCCAGATCGACCTGCTGTGCGACCAGACCACCAACACCTCGGGCCAGATCGAAGCCAAGAAGGTCAAGGCCTATGCCGTGACCACCCAGAAACGCCTGACCACGCCCCTGCTCAAGGACCTGCCCACGCTGGCCGAATCGGGCCTGAAGAACTTCGAAGTGACCATCTGGCACGGCCTGTACGGCCCCAAGGGCACGCCGCCTGACATCGCCAAGAAGATCAACGACGCACTCAAGGTCGCCCTGAAGGACCCCGACTTCATCAAGAAGCAGGAAGGCCTGGGCGCCGTGGTCGTGACCGACAAGCGCGTCGAGCCCGCCGAGCACAAGAAGTTTGTGGCGGCCGAAATCGACAAGTGGACGGCTGTCATCAAGGCCGCCGGCACCTACGCCGACTGATCGGCCCACGCGCAGCACTGCACCACAAGCCACCACGCCCTTGGGCCTGGTGGCTTTTTTCTGCCCGGGCAGCCGGACCCTGGGCCCGATGTCCACCCATCCACCACGGCCACATTCCGCGCCTGGTCTTCGGGTAATCCATCTGCCCGGCGCGCGCGCGCCCGCGTAGAACTGCAGGCATACACCCGGCTCTTGAAGAAAGCATTTCCATGGCACAGCAAGCCCGCAGCACCCACCCCGCCATCGCCGCGAAGACCCGCGCCCGCAGCCGCCGCAAGGCCATTGCCATGGCCTTCACCCTGAGCGCGCTGGGCGCCCTGGCCGTGGCCACCGCCAGCGCCCTGCTGCTGCCGCGCTCCGCCCACGCACAGCAGCCTGCGGCAGCGCCTGCAGGCGCATGGCCCAACAAGCCGGTGCGCATCGTCGTGCCGTTTGCGCCCGGCGGCACCACCGACATCCTGGCGCGCGCACTGACGCCCGATCTGTCGCGCGTGTTCGGCCAGCAGTTCGTGGTGGACAACCGCGCCGGTGCCGGCGGCAACGTGGGTGCCGAGATCGTGGCCAAGGCCCCGGCCGATGGCTACACCCTGCTCATGGGCACCGTGGGCACGCACGGCATCAACCGCGCGCTGTACGCCAAGCTGCCCTACGACCCGATCAAGGACTTCGTGCCCATCACCCTGGTCGCCGCCGTGCCCAACGTGATGGTGATGAACGTGGACAAGGCCAAGTCCCTGGGCATCACCAATGTGCAGGACTTCATCCGCGTTGCCAAGGCCAGCCCCGGCAAGTTCAACATGGCATCGAGCGGCAATGGCACCTCCATCCACCTGGCGGGCGAGCTGTTCAAGAGCATGACCGGCACCTTCATGCTGCACCTGCCTTACCGCGGCTCCGGCCCCGCGCTGCTGGACCTGGTGGGCGGCAATGCGGACGTGATGTTCGACAACCTGCCCTCGTCCATGGCCCAGATCAAGGCCGGCAAGCTGACCGCGCTGGCCGTGACGAGCAGCCAGCGCTCCGGCGCCCTGCCCGACGTGCCCACGGTGGAGCAGGCCGGAGGCCCCACGCTCAAGGGCTACGAGGCCAGCTCCTGGTTCGGCCTGCTGGCCCCCGCCGGCACCCCGCCCGACATCGTCAACCGCATCCAGCAGGAAGTCGCCAAGGCCCTGGCCTCGCCCGCCATGAAGGAGCGCCTGATGGCCCAGGGCGCGATCCCCGGCGGCAACACGCCTGCCGAGTTCGCCAAGCACATCGACGCCGAGCACAAGAAGTGGGCCCAGGTGGTCAAGGCCTCGGGCGCCAAGGTGGACTGATACCGGAATCCCGGCAGCCCAGGCAGGCCGCTATGCCATGGGCTGGCGGATGATGGTCTTCCATTTCGCGGGCGCCGCCTTGCGGATGTCGCTCAGGTAGATCTCATGGTGCTTTCCGGCCCGTGAGGCCCGGGCGTCGATGAAGTCGTGGACCCGCTCAATGGTGGGCCCCTCTTCGGTGAAGGGCCCCAGGTGCAGCACCTGTGCGCACCGCCCTTCGGCAAACACCTCCGAGCGCAGGCGCTCCACCCCCGGCAGCGCCTTCTTGCGCCGCACCTCGTCGATGGCACGGGCGAGCACCTCTGGCGTCGCAAAGGCAGGCTGCATGACCATCATCGTCCACTGCCACTGGGCACGGTCATTGGCGACGAAGGCCGCCATGTCGTCGGCCCACCACAGGCCTTCCAGCGGCATCACTGCATAGTCAATGGCTTCAGGGCCCTTCTTGACCATGAACTTCGCCGTGTAGGAGACGGCGAACAAGGCCTCCACCGCCTGCGCATAAGGCTCCGAGCCAGTCGGATCCCCCTGTCCATCGACCATCAGGAAGCGCAAGGCGGGGACCTCGACCTCCACCACGCTGCGGGCCGAGGGCTGGTACAGGTGCTTGAGGTCCGTCTTCTTCAGGTCAATCTTGTCCACAGGCGGCCCCGGTTCGCGCGCACGCCATGGTCACACTCCCCAGACCACATCCGCCTGCTCGGCTGCGCTCTTGCGCAGCATCTCGATGAAGGGCGCCGCGCGCTGGCGCAGCTTCACGGTGTCTGCGCGGCCGCCCTGCTCCTCGTCCTCGTCCCCTTCCTTGCCCTCCGGCGCGGGGGGCTGGGCTTCGCTGGCCTTGACTGCGGCCTCCAGGGCCGCGATGGCCCCGGGAATCTGCGCCGCGGTCACGATGCCGCTGCCGCCCGGGGTCTTGCCGATGATCTCCAGGATCTGGCGGCCCTGGGGTTCAAGCATGATCAGATCGGCCGCGGCCTTGGACTTGAATTTGTAAAGCATGGTGTGCAGAGGTCCTCTCAAGTGGCAATGTTCTCTTTGTACATGGAGTCGCGCGTGAACGGGCCATCCGATTGTGCGCCGCGCAGGGTGCCGCTCCGGGTACCCCCATCCAACCGGTAGCTACACAGCACCTTAACGCCCAGCGCTGCCCCACCCTGTGCGGCAAACACCCCACGCGCTGCAGGCAGTTGCACCTCCCGCCGGTCAGACCAGGCCCACAGTGTGCGCGCACCGCCCCCTGCTGGGCGCGATCCCTGCGCCGAAGCCATCTGGGGATGGCCCCATTGACAGCAATTTGTTTAGGTCTAAACTATTTTCCCATGAACATACTTTGCATTGGCGGCGGCCCCGCAGGTCTGTATTTCGCTCTGCTCATGAAGCAGCAGAACCCGGCGCACCGTGTGACGGTGCTGGAGCGCAACCGCCCGTTTGACACCTTCGGCTGGGGCGTGGTGCTGTCGGACCAGACACTGGCCAACCTGCAGGCGGCGGATGGCGCCACGGCCGGGCTGATCGGCGATGCCTTCAACCATTGGGACGACATCGAGGTGTTCTTCAAGGGCCAGAGCGTGCGCTCGGGCGGGCATGGCTTCTGCGGCATCGGCCGCAAGCGCCTGCTCAACATCCTGCAGGACCGCTGCCTCGCCGTGGGCGTGGAGCTGGTGTTCGAGACCGAGGTGCAGGACGACCAGGAGGCCGCGGCCAAGTACAACGCCGACCTGGTGATCGCCAGCGATGGCCTGAACAGCCGCATCCGCACCCGCTACGCCGCCACCTACCAGCCTGACATCGACCTGCGCCAGTGCCGCTTCGTCTGGCTGGGCACGCACAAGAAATTCGACGCTTTTACCTTTGCTTTCGAACAGACCGAGCACGGCTGGTTCCAGGCCCACGCCTACCAGTTCGACGCAGACACCTCCACCTTCATTGTGGAGACGCCCGAGGCGGTGTGGAAGGCCCATGGCCTGGACCAGATGGAGCAGCCCGAGGCCATCGCCTTCTGCGAGCGCCTGTTCGCCAGGTACCTCGACGGCAATGCCCTGATCAGCAACGCCACGCACCTGCGCGGTTCGGCCAACTGGATCCGCTTTCCGCGCGTGATCTGCAACACCTGGGTGCACCGCGAAGCCATTGGCGGCAAGCCGGTGCCCATCGTGCTCATGGGCGATGCGGCGCACACCGCGCATTTTTCCATTGGCAGCGGCACCAAGCTGGCGCTCGAAGACGCTATCGACCTGGCCAACGAGTTCGCCACGGGCCTGCCCATCGATGAAGTGCTCACGCACTACGAAGCACGCCGCAGCGTGGAGGTGCTCAAGATCCAGAACGCGGCGCGCAACTCCACCGAATGGTTCGAGAACGTGACGCGCTACACGGGCATGCAGATCGAGCAGTTCGCGTACTCGCTGCTCACGCGCAGCCAGCGCATCAGCCACGAGAACCTGCGCCTGCGCGATGCGCAGTGGCTCGAAGGCTACGAAAGCTGGCTGGCGGGCGGCAAGGCCGCTGTACCGCCCATGCTCACGCCGTTCACCGTGCGCGGCATCACGCTCAAGAACCGCATCGTCGTCTCGCCCATGGCCACCTACAGCGCGGTCGACGGCGTGCCGCAGGACTTTCTGCTGGTGCACCTGGGCGCGCGCGCGCTGGGCGGCGCGGCCATGGTGATGGTGGAGATGACCAGCCCCACGCCCGAAGGCCGCATCACCCCCGGCTGCACGGGGCTGTGGAACGATGCGCAGCAGGCCGCCTTCACGCGCATCGTGCAATTCGTGCACGCCAGCAGCAGCGCCAAGATCGGCATGCAGCTGGGCCACAGCGGGCCCAAGGGCTCGACCCGCGTGGGCTGGGAGGGCACGGACGAACCGCTGGAGGCAGGCAACTGGCCCCTGCTGGCTGCGAGCCCGCTGGCCTATGGCGAGCAGAACCAGACGCCCGCGGCCCTGAGCCGCGCGGACATGGATGCCATCACCGCCGCCTTCACCCAGAGCGCGCGCCGCGCCGCCGCCTGCGGCTTCGACTGGCTGGAGCTGCACTGCGCCCACGGCTACCTGCTGGCCAGCTTCATCAGCCCCATCACCAACCAGCGCAGCGACGACTACGGCGGCAGCCTGGCCAACCGCTGCCGCTACCCACTGGAGGTGTTTGCCGCGCTGCGCGCCGTGTGGCCGGCCGACAAGCCCATGAGCGTGCGCATCTCGGCGCACGACTGGGCGCCCGGCGGCACCACGCCCGACGATGCCATCGAGATCGCGCGCCTGTTCAAGGCCGCGGGCTGCGACCTGATCGACGTGTCTTCGGGCCAGACCACGCGCGCCGCCAAACCCGTCTACGGCCGCATGTACCAGACGCCGTTTGCCGACCGCATCCGCAACGAGGTGGGCATCGCCACCATGGCCGTGGGCGCGATCAGCGAGGCCGATCACGCCAACAGCATCATCGCCGCGGGCCGTGCCGACTTGTGCGCCATCGCCCGCCCCCACCTGGCCGACCCGGCCTGGACATTGCATGCCGCAGCCCAGCTGAGCCCCGTGGCCGCCGCCCACACCGACTGGCCCGTGCAGTACTGGAGCGGGCGCGACCAGATGCTGCGCGAGATCGGCAAGCAAAAGCAGATGCAGGCCGCACTGGAGGCCCAGCACAAGCGCGGCGCCAGCGAGGAAGAGGGCTGAGCCATGGACCTGGAAGCCCGACTGCACGGCGCCGCGCCCAGCGAGCACCCCGAGGCCCTGCGCCTGTGGCTGCGCATGCTGACCTGCACGCAGCTGATCGAAAAGCAGGTGCGCGCCGGCCTGCGCGAGCGCTTCGACACCACGCTGCCGCGCTTTGACCTGATGGCGCAACTCGAACGCTCGCCCGAAGGCCTGAAGATGAAGGACCTCTCGCGCCGCATGATGGTCACGAGCGGCAACGTCACCGGCATCACCGACCAGCTCGTGGCCGAAGGCCTGGTGGAGCGCGTGGAGGTCGAAGGCGACCGCCGCGCCTACTGCGTGCGCCTGACCGAGCCAGGCCGCGCCCAGTTCAACGAAATGGCGCGCCAGCACGAAGAGTGGATCGTCGAGGCCTTCGCCGCTTTGGGCGAGCGCGACATCGCCACCTTGCACCGGCTGCTGGGCAAGGTCAAGGAACACACCCTCAAAAACCCCGTGGAGACAGAACCATGAAGCACAACATCGGCGCCGGCAACCCCATGCGCGCGCAGTTCGAACCCAAGGCCCCGTACACGGCGCAGCACTTCGCCTGGAGCTTTGCCGATGGCGTGGGCACCGTCACGCTGAACCGGCCCGAGCGCAAGAACCCGCTGACCTTCCAGAGCTATGCAGAGCTGCGCGACTTCTTCAACGCACTGCGCTTTGCCACCGATGTGAAGTGCGTGGTGGTCACGGGCGCGGGTGGCAACTTCTGCTCGGGCGGCGATGTGCACGAGATCATCGGCCCGCTGACCGGCATGAGCATGCCCGAGCTGCTCGAATTCACGCGCATGACGGGCGACCTGGTCAAGGCCATGCGCGCCTGCCCGCAGCCCATCCTGGGCGCCATCGACGGCATCTGCGCGGGCGCCGGTGCCATGATGGCGCTGGCCTGCGACATGCGCTACGGCACGGCCGCGGCCAAGACGGCCTTTCTGTTCACCCGCGTGGGCCTGGCCGGCGCCGACATGGGCGCCTGCGCGCTGCTGCCGCGCCTCATCGGCCAGGGCCGTGCCTCGGAGCTGCTGTTCACCGGCCGCTCCATGACGGCCCAGGAAGGCCTGGCCTGGGGCTTCTTCAACGACCTGTACGAGCCCGCCGACCTGCTGGCCCAGGTGCAGGAAACCGCACGTGCCCTGGCCAGCGGCCCCACCTTCGCCCACGGCATGACCAAGACCATGCTGAGCCAGGAATGGGCCATGACCATCGACCAGGCCATCGAGGCCGAAGCCCAGGCCCAGGCCATCTGCATGCAGACGCAGGACTTCCGCCGCGCCTACGAGGCCTTCGCGGCCAAGCAAAAGCCTGTGTTCCAGGGAGACTGACGCCATGCACATCGCCACCCCACCGGCGCCCTGCCCGCCCTCCACGGCCCACCTGGATCTGCCCTTCTTCGACGACGCGCACCGCAGCCTGGCGCACGGCCTGGTGCCCTGGGCCGCCGCCCAGGACGTGGACGAGACCGATGACCGCGCCGCCTGCCGCGAATGGGTGCGCCGCCTCGGAGCAGACGGCTGGCTGCGCTACTGCGTGCCCGCCGCGCATGGCGGCGCCCTGCCCGCCCTCGATTCGCGCGCGCTGGTGCTGCTGCGCGAGACCCTGGCCTACCACTCGCCGCTGGCCGACTTCGCCTTTGCCATGCAGGGCCTGGGCAGCGGCGCCATCACCCTGGCCGGTAGCCCCGCGCAGCAGGCCCACTACCTGCAAGGCGTGGCCAGCGGCCAGCTGATCGCGGCCTTTGCGCTGAGTGAGCCCGAGGCCGGCTCGGACGTGGGCGCCATGCGCACCACGGCGCTGCCCGCTGCCGGCGGCGCCTACACCCTCGACGGCAGCAAGACCTGGATCAGCAACGGCGGCATCGCCGACTTCTACTGCGTGTTCGCCAAGACCGAGCCGGACGGCGGCACGCGCGGCATCAGCGCCTTCATCGTCGATGCCACCGCGAAAGGGCTTGATACCTCGCGCCACATCCATGTGATGGCGCCGCACCCGCTGGCCACGCTGGCCTTCACGGGCTGCGAGGTGCCAGGCTCGGCGCTGCTGGGCGAGCTGAACGGGGGCTTCAAGCTGGCCATGCGCACGCTGGACATCTTCCGCGCCTCGGTGGCCGCCGCCGCCCTGGGCATGGCCCGCCGCGCCCTGGCCGAGGCCGTGCACCATGCGCGCCAGCGCCGCATGTTCGGCCAGTCGCTGGCCGACTTCCAGCTCACGCAGGCGCGCATCGGCGAAATGGCCGCGCTGGTGGACAGCGCCGCCCTGCTCACCTACCGCGCCGCCTGGCTGCGCGACGAGGGCGAGAAGCGCGGCGGCACCCGCGTGACCGCCGAGGCGGCCATGGCCAAGATGACCGCCACCGAGAACGCCCAACGCGTGATCGACATGGCGCTGCAGCTGCACGGCGGTCGTGGCGTGGAAGTGGGCAGCAAGGTCGAGAGCCTGTACCGCGACATCCGCTCGCTGCGCATCTACGAAGGCGCGACCGAGGTGCAGCAACTCATCATCGGCAAAGCCGCCCTGCAGACCCCCTGACCCAGGAAGGAGCGCCACCATGGCCCACCCCAGCGCCCAACCCGACCATTTCGTGCACGACCGCCTGCCGCCGGCGCCGGCCCTGCCCACGCTGCGCTACGACACGCCAGAGCTGCAAATCCCTGAACAGACCAACCTGGTGCAGGCCCTGTTCGACCAGGCCGAACGCGCCGGCCATGGCGACCGCCCGCTGCTGCGCGGTCCGCAGCGCACCTACAGCTACCGCGAGGCCCGCACCGAGGCCGCGCGCATCGCCGAGCTGCTCACGAAAGAACACGGCCTGGTACCCGGCAACCGCGTGCTGCTGCGCGGCGGCAACACGGTGGAGATGGCGCTGGCCTGGCTGGGCGTGGTGCATGCCGGCCTCGTGGCCGTGGCCACCATGCCGCTGCTGCGCGCGGTGGAGCTGGGCAGCATCATCGAGCGCGCCCAGCCCGTGCTGGCGCTGTGCGACGGTCGCCTGCTGGCCGAGCTGCAGACCGCACAGGCGGAGCACCCGGTGCTCACCACCATCGTTCCCTTTCACACGGCGCCCGATGCCGCCGACCTGCTGGTGCGCGCGCAGGCCATGGCAGGCACGCAGCCTGCCTGCCCCACGTCGGCGGACGACGTGGCGCTGATGGCCTTCACCTCGGGCACCACGGGGGCCCCCAAGGCCGCCGTGCATGCGCACCGCGATGTGCTGGCCGCCTGCGAGGCCTGGCCGCGCCATGTGCTGCGCGCCCGGCCCGAGGACATCGTGGCGGGCTCGCCACCGCTGGCCTTCACCTTTGGCCTGGGCGGGCTGCTGGTGTTCCCGATGTGGGCCGGCGCCAGCATCTACTTCCCCGACCAGCCCTACACGCCCGAGACCATGGTGCGCCTGATGCGCGAGGCCGGCGTGACCATCTGCTACACCGCGCCCACCTTCTACCGCCAGATGGCCCCGTTCGCGCGCCAGCTCGGCCTGCCCACGCTGCGCACCAGTGTGAGCGCGGGCGAGGCCCTGCCCGACGCCACGCGCCAGCTGTGGAAGGAGGCCACGGGCATCGACATGACCGATGGCATCGGCGCCACCGAGATGTTCCACATCTTCATCTCGGCCGCGGGTGACGAAAGCCGCCCCGGCGCCATCGGCAAGGTGGTGCCCGGCTACGAGGCCCGGGTGGTGGACGACCAGGGCCAGGAGCTGCCGCGCGGCACGGTGGGCAAGCTCGCCGTGATCGGCCCCACGGGCTGCCGCTACCTCGATGACCCGCGCCAGGCCAAGTACGTGAAGGACGGCTGGAACTACCCGGGCGATGCCTTCGTGCAGGACACGGACGGCTATTTCTTCTACCAGGCGCGCGACGACGACATGATCATCACCGCCGGCTACAACGTGGGCGGCCCCGAGGTCGAGGACGCCCTGCTGCGCCACCCGGCCGTGGCCGAGTGCGCCGTGATCGGCGTGCCCGACGAGGAGCGCGGCATGGTGGTCAAGGCCTTCTGCGTGCTCAAGCCCGGCCACACCGGCGATGCCGCCATGGCCAAGACCCTGCAGGACCATGTGAAGGCCACCATCGCGCCCTTCAAATACCCGCGCCTGGTCGAGTTCGCCACCGCCCTGCCGCGCACCGAAACGGGCAAACTCCAGCGCTTTCGGCTGCGCCAGCGCGAAGCGGCAGCAGCGGCCACCCACTCCACGACGAACACACCATGAACACCACCTTGCAACCGGCCGGCTGGGTCACCCCCAAGGGCTACGCCAACGGCGTGGCCGCACGCGGCACCATGATCTTCACCGGCGGCCAGATCGGCTGGAACGCACAGCAGCAGTTCGAGAGCGATGACTTCATCGCCCAGACGCGCCAGACCCTGCTCAACGTGCGCGCCGTGCTCGAAGCCGGCGGTGCCGGCCCTGAGCACCTGGTGCGCCTGACCTGGTACGTGGTGGACCGCAACGAATACAACGCCCGCCTGAAGGAACTGGGCGTGGTCTACCGCGAGGTGCTGGGCAAGCACTTCCCGGCCATGGCTTGCGTGCAGGTGGCCGGCCTGATGGAAGAGCGCGCCAAGATCGAGATCGAAGCCACCGCCGTCATCCCCGACGCTGGATAGGAAGCCCCCTGAGTCGCTTCGCGCCTTCCCCCCAGGGGGACGCCCTCAGCGCGGCGGGGCGGCCCTTGCGCGAGGGCCCTGGCCTTGGCCGCGCCAGTTGCAGGCATCTCAGGTAGCACGCGACTGTCAGCGGCGGCCCCCGCACATGCCGCGTCGATTTGGCGGCTGGCGGGAAGCAGTCTATCGATTTCCCTTGCAGTCACTTGGCACCTCCATGAAAGCGCTATGACAAAATGGAATAGCGAACCAACATGGAGGAGAACGCATGCAATCCAGAACACCACGTCCCCATCGATTCCTGGCCGTCGGCCTGGCCACCACCCTGCTGCTGGCCCTGGCGGCCTGCGGCGGCAGCGACGAGGGACCATCCATCCGCGTCCAGGGGGCGGTCGACAGGCCCGGCAACTACGACACCGCCGCACTGCAGCGCCAGCCGGCCGTCACGCAATCGGTCACGTTCACGAGCGGCAGCGGCACCCAGTCGCGCACCTACACAGGCGCCACGCTGTGGTCGGTGCTGACCGACGCCGGCATCACCCTCGATGCCACCAAGAAGAACGATGGCCTGAACCGCTATGTGCTGGCCACGGGCAGCGATGGCTACCGCGTGGCCTTCGGCCTGGGCGAGATCAACCCCGAGTACGGCAACAAGGCCAGCGTGCTCGCCTATGCCGAGACGCAGAGCGGCAGCTCGGGCCCGCTGGCCAGCGCCGACGGCCCGTTCCGCGTCACGGCGCCCGGCGACGTGAAGGGCGGGCGCTATGTCTCCAACCTCGTGCGGCTGGAGGTACGGACATCGGGTTCCACGGCCGCGGGCACGGGAGGCGGTGTGTCCAACGGCTTCGCGGTGTCGGGCGCCGTGACCAAGCCGGCCAGCTTTGACCTGGCCACGCTGCAGGCCCTGCCGGCCAGCACCGTCACGGTGGCGGGCACCACCTACACGGGCGTGAACCTGTGGACGCTGTTGAGCAGCACCACCGGTCTGAAGACGGATGCCAGCGCCAAGAACCCCACGCTGGCCATGGTGGCCGTGGCCACGGGCAGCGATGGCTACAAGGCCCTGGTGTCACTGGGCGAGATCGACCCGGGCTTTGGCAACAAGGCCGCGCTGGTGGCCTACGCCGCCAACGGCGAAGGCCTGGGTGCGAGCGGGGTGGCACGCCTCATCGTGCCCGGCGAGGTGAAGCAAAGCCGATCGGTTTCGAACCTCACCCACATCGAGGTCATCACCGCCGCCCCCTGACCCGGTACGGGCCCTCAGCGCACCGGTGCGCCACCCGGGGGCACCGGGGCCCCACGGCGCGCCCAGAATGAGGAAAGGGCCTTGCCATACAGAATGAACACCAGCGCCGCACCGATCAAGGGCAGCGCAGCGTAAACCCAGCCCGTGAGCAGCTCGCCGCCCAGCGCCACGCCCACGAACAGGGCCACGGCCGGGTTCACGAACGAATAGCTGCCGGCCAGCGCGGCCGAGGTGTTCTGCAGCAGCCACAGGTAGGCATTGAGCGCCACCAGCGTGCCGAAGAACAACAGGTACACCCAGGCCGCCCAGGACTTGGCACTGACCTGGCCCAGGGCGCTGACCGGCTCGAAGCACAGCGCCACCACCAGGCCCATGGCCCCGCCCGTGAACCACTGCGCGGCCGAGGCCATGGCCGGTGCCGGCAGCGAAAGCCTGCGCGAGGCATAGGAGCCGATGCTCCAGCACAGCGGCGCGCCAAAGGCCAGCAGCGCGCCCAGCCAGGTGGCCGAGAAATCCCCTTCCAGCGCCAGCAGCAGCGCGCCCACCACGCCCAGGGCCAGGCCGATCCAGCTGGTCACGGGCACACGCTCACCGCCCCAGCGCGACCACAGGGCCAGCCACATCGGCATGGTGGTGACCACCGTGGCCATGAGGCCCGAGCCAATGCCCATCTTCTGCGCAAAGCCCATGAGGTTCATGGCCAGGAACACCATGCATCCGCCGACCACGGCCGAGTTGCGCCACTGCGCGGCCGTGGGCAGGGCGTGGCCCTGCCACAGCGCCACCGCGAGCATGATGGCCCCGGCGCAGAGGAAACGGATGGCGTTCATCAGCAGCGGCGGCATGGTCTGCACCGCGATGCCGATGGCGAAATAGGTGGTGCCCCAGACGATGTACACGAGCAGCAAGGCGATGGCGATAGCCCACACGCGGCGGTTGCCTGCTTGCGCATTGAAAAATGTCGGCATATTCTTCACCTGACCGGAAAATTTATGGAAATCACAGGGATTTCGGAATTTTTACCAAATTCATGCGCTTATGCAAGCAAATATTCAGACAGATGAGATAGACGCCAGAATTATTTCTGCCTTGGGCACCGATGGCCGACGTTCCTACGCCGACGTCGGGGCCGAAGTGGGCCTGTCGACGGCCGCGGTGCATGAGCGGGTGAAGAAGATGCTGGACAAGGGCGTGATCCGCCGCTTTTCGATCAGCGTGGACCACGAGCGCGTGGGGCTGAACTTCACGGCCTTCGTCGCCATTCGCAACGATGGCGGCATCCACTGCCGCGATGTGGCGCCGCGCCTGCGCGCCATGCCCCAGGTGGAAGAACTGCACAGCGTGGCCGGCGAGTACGACTTTCTGGCCAAGATCCGCACCACGCATGCGCGTGCGCTGGAAGACGTGATCTACGAGATCAAGGCCATTGCCGGCGTGGCCCGCACCACCAGCACGGTGGTGCTGAACACCGAGTTCGAGGACCGCCCCTTGGACCTCAACTGGATGAGTGACAAAAGCACCCCCTGAGTCGCTTCGCGCCTCGGTGCCACCGCCAGAGGCGGCGGCTCTTCGGGCACGTCCAAGCCTGCGCAGGCAGGCTTGGAGCCGCGGCCCTCAGCCCCTCTCTCGACTCGCTGCGCGATTCGGGAGGGGGACGCTCCCAGCGCGGCGGGGCGGCCCTTGCGCGGGAGCACTGGCCTTGGCCGCGCCAGTTTCATGCGCCGCGATGAACCACTGAGATGTCAGATGGCGATGCCCACTGCGGCATTGCGCACGGCGCGCACCAGGCTGTAGACGGTGAGGGCCGAGGTCTTGGGGTTGGCGGCCAGCGGCAGGTTTTCCATCTGCAGCTCCAGCCGGCCGAAGGCACCGCGCGCGATCACGGCGTGCACATTGCGGGTGACGCCCGGGTCGGCGACCAGCTCCACCTGGGTGCGGTCCAGCCCCAGCCCCGCCAGCGAGACCGTGGCCGCCACATTGGCATTCTTGGGGAACTGCCGGGCGGCCTCGCGCGCGCTGCCGCGAAAGATCACCTGGGGCGATGCCAGGCGGGCGAGGTCGAAGGCCTGCTCGGCCGGCGTGCCGGTCCAGCTCAGCGGCGGCTTGCGCCCCACATAGGTCACCTCGTCGAGCCCCCCAAAGCGCGCCGCGGCCAGGGCGTCGATGGCGCCGATGGCGCCGGACACCAGTTGCAGCCGGGCAGCACCTTCCTGCGCGGCCGCCTCCAGTTGCGCGAACAGCTCCGCATCGTGCAAGGCACCGACCGAGGCCATGGCGCAGGGAATGCCCGCCCGCAGCGCTGGCAGCACATGGGCCAGCACCGCCGCATGGCCCGCGCACTCGACCACTAGATCGGGGCGCTGCCCCGGCCCGAGGTCCAGCGTGTCGGCCACGCGCACCTGCGGCGCGAGTGCCGCGCAGGCCGCCTGGGCCGCATCAAGGGAAGCCGGGGACACGACGACCTGGGCCAGCCGCACACGGTCGTCACCCAACAGCGCGCGCGCCAGGGCCTCGCCGATGGCGCCGAAGCCGACCACGGCGAGCGTGAGCGGTGCCTGGACCCGCGTCATGCTGCGGCCGCCGTGTTCGGAAAATGCTCGGCACAGCGCGCATGCCAGCTGCGCCAGTCGCGGCCCGGGTGCACCTCGCCGCAGTGGGCGCAGGTGCGCTCGGCCGGTGCCGAATCGTAGAACGCCGTATAGGTGCGCGGCAGGTCTTCGACGATGCTGGTGAGCTGCAGCTCGCTGCGCACCACCAGGCCGCCACAGGCGGCGCAGTACCACTCGAAGGCGTCGATGGAGCCCACGGGCCGGTTGCGCTCCACCACCGTGCAGAGGCTGCCCGGCTCGGGCCGCTGGGGCGAATGGCGCACATGCGCGGGCAAGAGGAAGATATCGCCCTCGCGCAGGTGCACGCGCTCGAACTTGCCGCGGTCGGCGATCAGCAGCGAGGCATTGCCCTTGAACTGGTGGAAGTACTCCTCGTACGGGTCGTCATGGAAGTCGGTGCGCTCGTTGGGGCCGCCCACCACGGTGCAGACCAGGTCGGCGTTCTTCCAGATCTGCTGGTTGCCCACGGGCGGCTGCAGGCGCGCACTGTGGGCATCGAGCCACTGCTGGAAGTTCAGGGGCTTGCTGTAATGGTCGTAGGCCACATCGGCCGGCTGGTAAGGCATGGGGACACTCACTTTCGGAACACAGAAAACCACCGCGCGAGCAGGCCTTGCAGCCTGCGCCACGGAGAAAGGGGGGGAGGCAACTGGCCGGCGGGCACGCCCAGCACCCGGCCAAAGCGCTCGAAGAACTCTTCGCTGAGTTTGCGCGAGCTGGCTTCGACCAGGCGGTTGCCGAACTGCGCCAGGCGCCCGCTGAGCTGCACCTGCACCCACCAGTGCAGCACCGTGCCGCCATCGGCCGTGGGCTCGAAGCGCACCCGCGCCGTGCCCTGGCCGCTGCCCAGCGCACCGGCCTGGCCCACGAAGACCATGGTCAGCGACCGGGGGGGCTGCAGGTCGCGCAGCGTGACATCGCTCTGGAAGCGCACGGACAGGGGCCCCAGGCCGACCTTGACCGTGGCCTCGTACTCGCTGGCGCTGCGCTGGGCCAGGGTCTCGCAGCCCGGGATGCTGGCCTGCAGATTCTGCGGGTCGAGAATGGCCTGCCAGACACGCTCGGGCAACGCGGCGAGCAACTGGCGGCCACCGAAGCCGTCCTTCGGAATCTCCTCGGCGCCGGGTGCTGCGGGTGCCCCCGCGGCGGATGGCGCCAACGGCGCATGCCGTGGCAGCGCCTCGCCCGTGAGGGCCGCCACGCAGCGCCGTACCAGCACCCCGGCCAGATGGCAGCGGTAGTCGGCCGAGGCATGCAGGTCGCCCAGCGCCGTGAGACCATCGGCTGCCAGGGTCGACAGGGCAGGCAGGCTGAGACGACCGTGCAGTGCCTGCTCTGCCGCGGGCCAGCGTGTGATGCCCATGCCCAGTCCGGTCACGGCCACCCGCACCGGCCCAGGCCCGGTGTGGGCCACGGCCACGCCCACGAGCGCAAAACGCGATGCCGGCTGCTCGAACTTGAGGTAGTGCAGCCCCTGCAGCCGGGGGAAGCGCACACCCACGATCAGCTCGCCCGGTTCCAGCGCCGTGCTGTACAGGCCCTGGAAGTAATCGTCGGCTGCGATCTCACGCCGCGCGGTGACGATGGTGGCGCCTGCGGCCAACACCCCGGTGGGCCAGCAGGCCGCCGGGTCGTTGTGGGCCAGCGAGCCGCCGAGGGTGCCCATGGCACGCACCTGCGCATCGGCAATGCCGCCGGCCAGGGCCGCCAGGCCCGGCGCGAAGCCGCGCACCGTAGGGCTGGCCGCCACGCTGCCATGCGTGGCCATGGCGCCGATCCAGAGCGTTTGTGCACCGTCCGGCCCGCTTTCCACGCGGATGTCGCGCAGGCCCGGCACATCCTGCAGGTCGACCAGCACCGACGGCGTGGCCATGCCCAGCTTCATCGCAGCCAGCAGCGACTGGCCGCCGGCCAGCCAGCTGCGGCCGCTTGCCTGCGCGGGGGCCATCAGCGCCAGTGCCTCGGCCAGCGAGGCGGGCCGTTGAAAATCCAGCGTGTTCATGCCCACTCCGTCCCGCGCATCGCGGCCAAGCCTTCACAGACTGCCTTCACGATGCCCTCGTAGCCCGTGCAACGGCACAGGTTGCCGCCCAGGGCATGGCGCACCCAGTGCGGGTCGATGGATTCCTCGGCGGCCTCGGGCTCATCGGCCAGGGCCACCGCGCGCATCAGAAAGCCCGGCGTGCAAAAGCCGCACTGCAGTGCATGGTGCCGGCTGAACGCCTGCTGCATGGGATGCAGCCGGTCCGGCGCCTGCGCCAGGCCTTCGACCGTGCGCACGGCACGGCCCTGCACCTGCAGGGCCAGCACATTGCAGGACTTCACGGCGCGGCCATCCACCTGCACGGTGCAGGCACCGCACTGGGCCGTGTCGCAACCCTGGTGGGTGCCGCGCAGGCCCAGGGGGCCACGCAGGCAGTCCACCAGCAGCGTGTTGGCTTCCACCTGAACACTGCAGGCGCTGCCATTGACCTGCAACCGGATCGGCATGCACGGGTTCATGCAGCTGCGGGCCTCAGGCCAGGCGCAGGCCGCAACCTGCAAAGGCTTCGCGCGTGGCGGCCAGTTCGGCTTCGGTCATGTTGAGCAGCGGGCGGCGCACGGGACCGCCATGCTGGCCCAGCAGCTCCTGCCAGGCCTTGCCATGGGCCTGCGGCTTGCCGGCGGGCTTGCTGGCACGGAAGGCGGCGCGCACGGGCTCCAGGCTGTCGCGCACCTTGCGTGCCTCGGCATGCTGGCCGGCAAAGGCCAGGCGGGTGTATTCGTTCATGCGCTGGTCGACCTTGGTCTGCAGCAGGAAGGGCGGCGTGGAGCACAGGTAGAGCTTCCAGTTGAGCTCGATGATGTTCTCCAGCCAGTCCTCCTCGGACGGGTTGCTCACCTGGATCTTGTGGCCAGCCAGCTCGGTCAGGCGCTTGTAGCGTGCGCGGTCGGCGCTGTACTTGATGGCCACGATGTTGGGCAGGTCGGCGATGCGGTTGCACAGCTCCGGGCTCATGGTGTAGCCGCAGTCGGGGTGGTTCCACATGGCGATGCCGATGTCGAGCTGCTCCGACAGGTAACGGTAGTACTCGTAGATGGTCTCTTCGGTGTCGGCACCGAAGTGCAGCACCGGGCTGTGCACGATCACGTAGTCGGCACCGGCGTTCGCCGAATGGCGCGCCAGGTCCAGCACCACGTCGAGGTTGGTGTCCGAGCACGAGGTGATGATGCCGCAGCGGCCGATGCCGCCGCGGTTGCCCGCGGCCTGCGCGGCCTCCACCGACAGGGTGATCAGGCGCTTGCGCTCCTCGATGGACATGGCGAAGAACTCGGCCTGCTTGCCGGCGATGAACAGGCCGCCCAGGTTCAGGTCGCGGATCCAGTGGTCCATGTTCTGGCGCAGGGCCTTCTCGTCGATGCGCAGCGCCTCGTCGAACGGCGTGAGGTTGGCCGCCCAGACGCCGGTGAAGTGCTCGCGGGCGTATTCCTTGGCTTCAGACTTCTTGTAATCCATGGTGTTTTCCTTTCAAGACATGGAGGTTCAGAGGCTCCGGCCGCTCATCGCGCGCCAGAACTGTTCGGAGGTGAGGGGGAACTGCAGCGCGCACTCGCCCAGCGGCGCCAGCGCATCGCGCGCCGCGTTCATCAGCGCGGCCGGCACGCCGATGCAGCCGGCCTCGCCCACGCCTTTGGCACCCAGCAGGTTGTGCGGGCTGGGCGTGGCAAAACTGTGGATGTCGATGGCGGCCGGCATGTCGTCGGCGCGCGGCGCGGCATAGTCCATGAGGGATCCGGTCACGAGCTGGCCCGCGCCGTCGTAAACCAGGCGCTCCAGCAGGGCCTGGCCCAGGCCTTGGGCCAGGCCGCCGATCAACTGGCCTTTGGCGAGTTCGGGATGGACGATGTGGCCGGCGTCGTCGGCCCAGGTGATCTGCTCGATGCTGGGGCGGCCGGTGTCGCGGTCCACGGCCATGCGCGCGATCACGCAGCCATAGCTCCAGGCCTCGCCGCCCGTGAAGCGCGTGCTGGCCGAGAGCGGCAGCGCTTCGCCCGCCGCGCACCGTGCCTGCAGCTCCCGGCAGGCCTGCACGATGGCGCTGCCCGCGAGGGCCGTGCTGCGGCTGGCGAGCGCACCGACCCCGGGCGGGCACAGCGCGGTGTCGCCATACACGACCTCGACCGACTCCGTGTCCATGCCCAGCGCTTCGCCGGCAATGCGGGCATAGGTGGTGGCATGGCCCTGGCCCTGCGCCGGTGATCCGGTCGCCACGGTCACGCGCCCGTCTTCGTGCCAGTCCACGCGCGCCGATTCCCAGCCCACGCCGCAGGGCTCGACATACAGCGCCATGCCGATGCCCACCACCTCGCCGTCGGCGCGGCGCTGGCGCTGCAGCACGCGCTGCTCTTCGTAGCCGAAACGCTCGCAGGCCAGCTCCAGCGCGCGCCGGTAGTCGCCACTGTCGAAGACTTCGCCGGTCGGCGTGGTGTAAGGCATGTCGGCCGCTTCCACCAGGTTGCGCCGGCGCAGTTCCACCGGGTCGATGCCCGCGGCGCGCGCCGCCTGCTCGACCAGGGTTTCCATGAGCAGCGCGGCCTCGGGCCGGCCCGCGCCGCGGTAGATGGTGACCGGCGCGCTGTGGGCCAGGCCCGCACGGCCCTGCACATCGAGCTGCGCCACGCGGTAGGGCCCGGGCAGGATGCGCGCCGTGTTGCGCAGCGGCACCACAGCCGAGAATGGCAGCCAGGCGCCCAGCGTGAACTGGAGCTCGGCCTGCAGGGCGGCAAAGTGCCCTTCGGCCGTGACGGACAGTCGGCCCGCGAGGCGCGCGCCCCGGCCGTGCATGCCCGAGGTGAACTCATCCGAGCGCGAGGAAATCCAGCGCACCGAGGCCTCCATGCGGCGCGCGGCCAGTGCAATGGCCAGGTCCTCAGGGCACAGTGAGGACTTGGCGCCGAAGGCCCCGCCGACGTTGCCGGTGACGACGCGCACACGCGCAGTATCGTCCCAGCCGAGCGCGGCAGCGATGTCCGCCTGGGCACGCGACGGGGCTTGGGTTCCCAGGTGCACGGTGAGGCGCTCGGGCGCGTCGCCATGCCACTGCGCCACCATGCCGCGCGGCTCCATCGACAAAGCCAGTACGCGCGGCACATCGAGTGTGGCGCTGGCTTCGCAGGCCACGGCAGCGGCGGCCTGCGGCCCGGCCACCTGGTGTGCCACCTGCGTCACCGGCCGGGCGCTGTCAAAGTCCGTCACCGGAACCAGCGGCTCGATGTCCAGCTGCACCTGCAACGCCGCCTGCTGCGCCGCAACCAGGGAGCGCGCCAGCACCAGCGCCACCGGCTGGCCCACATAGACCACCTCGCCATGGGCCAGCGGTTCGATGGGGGTGACCGGGGCCACGGGCAGCAAGGGGTTGGGCGGCGGCATGTGGACGCGGCGTTCCCCCTGTGCGTCCACCAGGTTCTCAGCGGTCAGCACGGCGACCACGCCCTCGGCCTGCGCTGCGGCCTGGGTATCGATGCCCAGCAAGCGGCCGTGCGCCAGTGGCGAACGCACGAACACCGCATGCAGCGCGCCTTCGGCCGGCACATCGCCCGTGTACTGGCCGCGCCCCATCAGCAGGGCGGTGTCTTCTCGGCGAAGGGGTGTGAAGGCCGTGTTCAGCATGGGTCGGATTAGACCGACGCCCCCCGCACCGGGCAATCGCATAATTTTGAAAGACTTTGAAGTTTGCCGACACAATCGCACCATGGACCTGCTGGACAACCCCTCCAACCTCAGCCTGCGGCAGTTGCGTGCCTTCTGGCTTGTCGCGCACGAAGGCACCATGACCCGGGCCGCGGCGCGCATGCACCTGACCATCTCGGCGCTGTCCATGCTCGTGCGCACGCTCGAAGAGGAGCTCGGCGTGCGCCTGTTCGAGCGCACCACGCGCCGCATCGAGCTGACCGAGGCCGGCCGCCAGTTTTTGCCCACGGTGCGCGACGTGTTCTTCGCACTCGACTCGGGCCTGCAGACCCTGCAGGAAAGCAAGCGCCGCAAGAGCGAACGGCTGTCGCTCGTGACCTCGCCGCTCTTGGCAGCCAGCCTGGTGCCCGAGGTCATCGCGCGCTTTCGCGAGCAGTTCCCCAATGTCACCGTGACCCTGGTGGACGCGCCCGTGGACCAGGTCGTGGCCCATGTGCGCGAGGGCAAGTCGGACTTCGGCATCTGCACCGCCGACCTGGCCTCGACCGACCTGGTCTCGCAGGTGCTCTACAAGGACACGCTGGTGCTGGCCTGCAGCCCCGACCACCCGCTGGCCGAGCGGCGCGAGGCCAGCTGGGGCGACCTCACGGACCAGAGCCTGATCCTGCTGACGTCGAACACCGGCCTGCGCCGGCTGGCCGACCAGACCCTGGGGCAACTCACGCTGCGGCTCAAGCCGGCCTTCGAGGTGGCCAACATCCAGACCGCCGTCGGCCTCGTGGCCGCGGGCCTGGGCATCTCGGTGCTGCCGGCCTACAGCCTGTCGCGTGTGGATGGGCAGCGCGTGGTCTCGGTGCCACTGACCGACCCCGTGGTGACGCGCGAAATCGTCGCGCTGTGCACCCGCGCGCGGCCATTTTCAATGGCCGCTGAAGCATTCTTGAAGCTGTTCACAAAATACGCGGACCAGAGCACGATTTAGGCGGCTTTTCGATCGGTTTTGCTGGTGTTGCCTCTGTTCAGCGCGGCAGCGCGCCAGTACAAAAGTAAGGCGCCCTCACACGTCCCGGCGCACACACAAGGAAACCGATCCATGAAACCCCTTTGCGGCGCCAGCCCCTTCCAGGCCTCTTCCTCCCCCCTGTCCCGCCGCCAGCTGCTGGCGCTGGGTGCCGGCAGCACCGCTGCCTGGCTGTACGCCACCCCGTCGCTGGCCAACACCTGGCCGTCCAAGCCCGTCAAGGTCACCACGGCGGCCTCCACCGGCAGCGGGCCCGATGTGTCGTTGCGCCTGGTGACCGAGCAGCTCGCGCGCCGCTGGGGCCAGCCGGTCATCGTCGACAACAAGCCCGGCGGCAACGGCGTGGTGGCCTTCAACGCAACCCGCAGCGCGGCATCGGACGGCCACGAGCTGATCCACCTGGACAGCACCATGCTGACCTCCAATGTGCACCTGTACAGCCGCCTGCCCTACGACCCGCAGCGCGACTTTGCCCCCATCCGCCCCACGCTGCAGACCGACTTCTTCGTCGCCGTGGCCAAAGACAGCCCCTTCAAATCGGTCGACGACATCGTGCAGGCTGCCCTGGCCGCACCGGACCGTGTCACCTACGGCTCCTGGGGCCTGGGCAGCCCGGGCCACCTGGGCGCCCTGCGCCTGCTGGCCGCCACCAACACGCGCATGACGCATGTGCCCTACAAGGAGATCCCGCAGCTGTTCGCCGCCGTCGCCACCGGCGAGGTGCAGTGGGCCTTGGGCAGCATCGCCAGCGCCGGCCCCATGGAGAAATCGGGCCGCATCCGCTTCGTGGGCGTGGCGGCGCCGCAGCCTTCGCCGTTCGCACCCGGGGTTCCTGGCATGGCCGGCTCGGCGCAGGCCAAGGCCTTCGTGGCCAATGCCTGGTTCGGCCTGTTCGCGCCGCGCAACACGCCCAAGCCGCTGCGTGACAAGATTGCGGCAGACATCACCGAGATCCTGGCCACGCCGGACATCGCCGACCGCTACCGCAACCTGGGCTACAACCGCTTCGACCAGAAGCCCGACGAATTCGGCGAGTACATTGGCCGCGAGACCCAGCTGTGGGGCCGCGTGATCACCGAGGCCAAGCTCAAGCTCGACTAGGCAGCAGCGCGGCTGGCACAAGAACAACGGAGACAGAACAAAGATGATTGCACTCAAGGACATCAGCTACGTGCGCCTGGGCACGCGCGACCTCGATGGCGCCTGCCGCTATGCCAACGACATCCTGGGCCTGCGCGAAGGCCAGCGCTACGGGCCGCCGCGCCATGGCAGGGCCGTGGGTTTTCGCAGCGACGCGCGCGAGCAGACGTTGGTGTATTTTGACGGCGACCCGGCCGATCATACGACCGGCTTCGAGCTTTCCTCCATGGCCGAGCTGCAGTCCGCCGCTGCTGAGCTCGAACGCCTGGGCCACGCCGTGCGCGAGGGCCGGCCTGATGAATGCGAGCAGCGCCGCGTGCAGGCCTTCATCGGCTTTTCCGACCCGAGCGGCAATGCCATCGAACTCGCGGTAGCGCCCTTCCACAGCGGCGTGCGTTTCTTCCCGACGCGCGACACGGGCAACACCGGCTTCTCGCACGTGGGCCTGCGCAGCACCGACCCGGCGCGCGACGAGCGCTTCTGGACCACGGTGCTCAGCGCCAAGGTCAGCGACCGCATCGGCGCCGCACCGCTCCTGCGCATCGATGAGGTGCACCACAAGATCGCGCTGTTTCCCTCGGCGTATGCCGGTGTGCAGCACATCAACCACCAGGTGGCCTCGATCGACGATCTGATGCGCGCCTGGTACCTGCTGCAATCGCGCGGCATCCGCGTGGTGTTCGGGCCGGGCAAGCACCCGACCTCGGGCGCCATGTTCCTCTACTTCGAAGGGCCGGACGGCATGGTCTACGAGTTCTCGAGCGGCGTGCGCATGGTCACCGACCCCGATGCACCGCCGCGCCAGTTCCCGTTCCACCCCACCTCGTTCTGCATGTGGGGGTCGGTGCCCGACATTCCCGAGTTCCGCTGAAGCGCGCCCGGCACCAAGGGCCGGGAGCATCTGAGCCACCCGCCGGTAGCATGCCGCGATACTGCGGCACCCACCCGCAGCTTTTCCGCTGCGGGGCATCTAGGGTCGCGGTCTTTCACCACCAGGCCACCCACGATGCCCACCTCCCACCCTGCCTGCCTCGCTCTGGCGGCCCTCACGGCACTCACATCCCTCCCGGCCCCGGCCCACGCGGCAGAGAACAGCGCAAGCGGCCCCGGCGGCCTGCAGGCACGCCTGCTGCTGACCGCCGACGAGAAGGCACTGCGGCACATCTGGGAGACATCACCCACCCCGCCCCGGTTGCCCGTCACGGACCGGGCACGCCTGGGTGCCAGCGCCAGCACCGTGATCATCTTCAAGGGCTGCGCGCCCGACCCGGCGGGACATTGCGACGTGGACGTCGAGTTTGAGGTCGCAGGCCCCGATGGCAAGGCGCAGAACGCCGGTTCGGCCAAGCTGTGGTCCGCCGCGCCGCTGGGGCAGAAGTTCATGCTCGGGGCGGCCAGCGCGACCCTAGCCTTCCACGGCGAGGAGGACCTGGGAAGCTACACCGTGCGCGCGCGCCTGTCGGACCGGGTGGCCCAACGCCAGCTGGAGCTCTCAGCACCCTTGCGCGTCGAGCGCTAGTCGGGGCCTGCGGTCTGGCGCACTGCGTCCAGCATGGCCAGGTAGTGCGGCAACGGCGGCGTGCCCCGGCCCGGCACCTTGGCCAGGTCGTCGTAGCGGCGCAGGCGAATCGCCTCCTGCGCAAAAGGCTGCTCGGCGAACCGGGCGCATTCGACCAGGCCATAGGCGCCGCCCTGCAGTTCCAGGCTGTGCTGCGATGCGGGCGAGAGCGCGGCCCAGTAGCCCGCATCCACCGCGCACAGGTAGCGCTTGGCGTCGACATGCATGCGGATGGGTTCGAGCACCGCATCGGGGAGCACACCGCGCAGAAACGGCAGGGCCACGTACTGGTGCAGGTCGTCGTGGCGCGGCGCGCGGCATTCGTTCCCGGCCGCGGCAGGCGCCAGCAGGTGGCCCAGGTCGTGCAGCAAGGCAGCGACCACGGTGGCCGGGGTTTCACCCGCCTCTTCCGCCAGGTGCGCGCACTGCAGCGCGTGGTCGAGCTGGCTTACGGCCTCGCGGCCGTACTGCTTTTGCCCGCGCCCGGTGAGCAGCAGGGCGATGTCGTGCGGGGTCAACGCCATGGCCTAGATCATGGTCTTGCGGATGCGGGCCGACACCAGGTCGATCACACTCACGGTGACCACGATGATGAGCATCACCGCGCAGGTCTCGGCGTACTGGAAGCCGCGGATGATCTCCCACAGCACCACGCCGATGCCGCCCGCGCCCACCATGCCCACCACCGAGGCCGAGCGCACATTGGCCTCGAAGCGGTAGAGCGTGTAGGAGATCCACAGCGGCATCACCTGCGGGATCACGCCGTAGATGATTTCGTGCAGCGCGCTGGCGCCGGTGGAGCGGATGCCCTCCACGGGCTGGGGGTCGATGGCCTCGACCGCCTCGGAGAACAGCTTGGCCAGCGTGCCCGTGGTGTGGATCCACAGCGCCAGCACGCCAGCGAAGGGCCCCAGGCCCACGGCCACCACGAAGAGCATGGCAAACACCATCTCGTTGATGGCGCGGCAGGCATCGAGCACGCGGCGCACCGGCTGGTTGATCCACCAGGGCGCGATGTTGGACGAGGCCAGCAGCGCCAGCGGAATGGCCGTGAGCACCGCGAGCGCCGTGCCCCACAGCGCGATCTGCAGCGTGACCAGCATCTCCTGCACGTAGATGCGCCACTGCCCGAAGTTGGGTGGAAAGAACTCGGACGCGTACTGGGCCATGTTGCCCGAGTCGCGGAGGAGGTCGAGCGGGCGCATGTCGGCGCCCTTCCAAGATGCGGCCAGCACCAGCAGCAGGATGCCCCAGGACAGGTACCAGGCGAGGCTGCGCTTGGGCGCCGTGGTGCCCGCCAGGGTTGCGAGCGAAGGGGTCAATGCGGAAGACATGGTGGGCACTGGCCGGCTGCGTTGCTTACTTCAGCGAAGCCAGCTGCTGGTCGATTTCGGCCAGGCGGGTCTTCTTGTCGGCGTCGGCCAGCGTGGTATCGCCTTCGATCTTGTTGCGCTTGCCGAACAGGTCGAGCTGGCGGATGGGCATGAGCTGTGCATTGGTCGAGGGCTTGAAGCCCGAGAGCTTGGAGATCTTCATCACGATCTCCTTCTCGCGCGCATCGGTCTTGGCGTAGTTGAAGAAGAAGTCCTTGATCTTGGCCTTGAGCGGCTCGGGCAGGTCCTTGCGCATCACCAGCGGGTCGAGCGCGATCAGCGGCGAGGTCCAGACGATCTTCAGGTCCTTGAACTTCTCGGGCTGGCGCTCCTTGATCTTTTCGAGGTTTTCGCTGTTGTTCGTGGCCACGTCGACCTGCTTGTTGGCCACGGCCAGGGCATTGGTCTCGTGGTTGGCGCTGCGCACCACCTTGAAGTGGGTCTTGGCGTCGATCTTGTTCTGCGCAAACGCGTAGTAGCCGGGCACCAGGAAGCCCGAGGTGGAGTTCGGGTCGCCGTTGCCGAAGCTCAGCGACTTGCCATTCTTGAGCACGTCGTCCAGCGTGGCCAGCGGGCTGTCCTTGTGCACGATCAGGTGCGAGTAGTAGCCCTGGGTGCCGTCGGCGTTGACCATCTGCGCGAACACCTCGCCGTTGGCGCGGTCCACGGCTTCCATGGCCGACTTGTTGCCCAGCCACGCGACCTGCATCTTGTTGAAGCGCATGGCTTCGATCAGGCCGGCATAGTCGGAGGCGAAGAAGGCGTTGACCTTGAGGCCCGTCTGCTTGGCCATGTCGTCCAGCAGAGGCTGCCAGTCGGCCTTGAGGTTCTGCGTCGCCTCGGTCGAGATCATGCCGAAGTTGATGTCCTGGGCGTGGGCGCCCGTCGTCAGGCCCAGGCCAAGGGCCAGGGCTGCGCACAGTTTCTTGAACATGGGTGGCTCCAGTGAAAGGGAGAACGGTCGGAAGGAATGCGGAAACCGCGGGATGGGATCGGGGAAGGGCTCAGGCCGCCTGCGCCAGAGGCTGCACCCAGCCATGGGCGGGCTGCTGCACGGGGGCGGTGGCAGGCGCCTGCGGCAAGGCCGCGCCCAGGATTTCGTCGGCCTGCACGCCATAGAGCTCACGCAGCAGCGCGGGCGTGAGGTCGGCCGAGGGGCCGTCGTAGACCACGCGGCCCTGGTGCAGCGCGACCACGCGCGGGCAGTACTTGATGGCCACGTCGACCTGGTGCAGCGACACGATGACGGTGCTGCCGTCTTCGCGGTTGATGCGCGCCAGGATGTCCATGACCTTGCGCGAGGACTCGGGGTCCAGCGAGGCGATGGGTTCGTCAGCCAGCACCACCTTGGCGCCCTGCACCAGGGTGCGCGCAATCGCTGCACGCTGCTGCTGCCCGCCCGAGAGCGTGGAGGCGCGCTGCGCATGGCAGTCGGCGATGCCCACGCGGGCCAGGGCCTCCAGCGCCAGGGCGCGTTCGTGCGGGCGGAACACGCGCAGCCAGCCGCGCCAGCGGGGCGTGCGGTGCAGCATGCCCACCAGCACGTTCATCATCACGGGCAGGCGATCGACCAGGTTGAACTGCTGGAACACAAAGCCCACCTGCGAGCGCACCTTGCGGATGTCGCGGTGGATGCGCCCACCCTGCTGCACGCACTGGCCATCGACCTCGACCAGCGAGTGGCTGTCGCCATCGGCCACCACCAGGCCGGCCACATGGCGCAGCAGGGTGGACTTGCCCGAGCCCGAGGCCCCGATCAAGGCCACCATCTCGCCGGCATGCACCGTGAGGTCGATGCCACGCAGCGCGTGCTTGCCATTGGCAAAGTGCTTGTTCAGTTGCTCGATGCGAAGGGCAATGGGCATGGCCGGCTCCAAGTCGTCTATACAAATGCAGTGTGAAAGCGCGCCGTGACAGTGCTTTGACAGTTGCGGGAAATTTGGATGTCAAGGCACGTTCAGAGCACGCGCTGCCCTTCGCGCCAGACGCCGCGCACCACAGCCTGCTGCGCGCCGCCAGGCAGCTCCACCAGGTGCACCTGCACCAGGTCAGCGCGCAGGCCGGGTGCCAGCTCGCCCCGGTCGGCCATGCCCGAGGCCCGCGCCGGGTTGCGCGTGACGGTGGCCACGGCCTCGGGCAGCGTGAAGATGCCGTCGTGCACCAGGCGCATCACGGCGCCGAGCAGGCTGCCCGGCACGTAGTCGGACGAGAGGATGTCCAGCAGGCCCTGGCGCGCGAGGTCGGACGCCGCGACATTGCCCGAGTGCGAGCCACCGCGCACCACGTTGGGCCCGCCCATCACGGTGAGCAGGCCGCGCGCGTGCGCGGCCTGGGCCGCCGCCAGCGTGGTCGGGAACTCGGACATGCCCGCGCCTTCGGCATGGGCCTGCTCCACATGCGCCACCGTGGTGTCGTCGTGGCTGGCCAGGGCGATGCCATGGGTGCGGCAGTAGTCCACGAAGTAGGCGCGGTGCGGCTCGGCGTACTGCGCCTGCAGGGTGGCGGCATGCTGCACCTGGCGCTCGAACTTCTCGCTGCTCCAGCCCTTCTTGCCGGTGTAGTAGGTGCGCGCCTGCTCGATGTTCTCCCACTGGCGCTGCCCGGGGGTGTGGTCCATCAGCGAGATCAGCGACAGGCGCGGGTGCCCGTGGAAGGGGCCGAACAGGTCGATGGTGTTGGGCGCCGGCAGTTCGCAGCGCACGTGCAGGTGGTGGTCGGCGCGCAGCAGATGGCGCTCGGTGCAGGTGTCGATGGTGTCGAGCACCTGGTTCCAGGCGCTGCCGCGCAGGCTCTCCGCATCGGCCTCGCCCACGCCCAGCGCGTCGAGCACGGTGGTGATGCCGGCCGCGGCGATCTCGGCATCGTGCGCCAGCAGCGCGGGCATCGCAGCCCACTGCACCTTGGGGCGCGGCATGAGGTGGCGCTCGAAGTTGTCGGTGTGCACCTCGACCAGACCGGGCAGCAGGTAGTCGCCGCCCAGGTCGATGCCCTGCAGCGCCGCCGTGCCGCCCGATGCCAGGGCGGCTATGCGCCCGCCCTGTACCGAGAGCGAGCCCTGCACCACCTCGCCAGGCAGCACCATGCGGGCGTTGTGGAACACTGCGTTCGCACTCATGCCGCCACCCCGCGGAAGTCCGCCACATTCACGCGGCGCGTGGCCACGGCCGCGCCCACATGCGCATCATGGAAGATGCCGACCAGAGCAGCTCCACGCTCCACGGCCTCTCGGACCAGGGCGATCACTGTATCGGTGTTGGCTGCGTCGAGCGAGGCCGTGGGCTCGTCGAGCAGCAAGAGAGGCTTGGGCTTGATCATGTTGCGCGCGATGTTGATGCGCTGCTGCTCGCCGCCCGAGAAGGTGGCGGGCGGCAGGTGCCACAGGCGTTCCGGGATGCGCAGGCGGGTGAGCCAGGCGCGCGCGGTGTCGCGTGCCGCCTCCAGGGCGGCCTCGTCGTCGCCGGCATCTTCGGCCAGCGGCTCGGCCACCACGTCGAGCGCGCCCACGCGGGGGATCACGCGCAGGAACTGGCTCACGTAGCCGACGGTGTCGCGGCGCAGCTGCACCAGCTCGCGCGGCGTGGCCTGGGTCACGTCCACGGCCGGACCGTGCGCCGGCTGCACGGTGATGCGGCCCGCATTGGCGCGGTAGTTGGCATAGACCAGTTTGAGCAGCGTGCTCTTGCCCATGCCCGAGGGGCCATCGAGCACCACGCATTCGCCGGGACCGACGGAGAGATTCACCTGGGCGAGCACGGGCAGCTCGATGCCGTTCTGGTGGTGCAGCGTGAAGCGCTTGGCCACGCCCTGGAGTTCCAGGATGGGTGCATTGGTGGGGGTCGTCATCATGGTTGCAGTACCGAGGAAACGAGGAGCTGGGTGTAGGGGTGCTGGGGGTCGTCGAGCACCTGGTCGGTCAGGCCCGACTCGACCACGCGGCCGCGCTGCATCACCACCATGCGATGGGCCAGCAGCCGGGCCACGGCCAGGTCGTGCGTGACCACGATGGCCGCCAGCTGCATCTGCTGCGTAAGCTGGCGCAAGAGGTCGAGCAGGCGCGCCTGCACCGAAACATCCAGGCCCGAGGTCGGCTCGTCCATGAACACCAGGCGCGGCCGGGTGACCAGGTTGCGCGCGATTTGCAGGCGCTGGCGCATGCCGCCCGAGAAGGCGCGCGGTGCGTCGTCGATGCGCCCGGCGTCGATCTCCACGCGCTGCAGCCATTCGGTGGCGGTGGCGCGCAGACGGCCGTAATGGCGCTCGCCCAGGCCCATGAGGCGCTCGCCCACATTGGCCCCGGCCGACACGTCCATGCGCAGGCCGTCGGCCGCGTTCTGGTGCACGAAGCCCCAGTCGGTGCGCGCCAGCAGGCGCTGCTGGGCCTCGCTCATGGCCAGCACGTCCTGCAAGGCGCCGCTGCGGTCCTGGAAGTGCACGCTGCCCGCATCGGGCCGGGCGCGCGCGGCCACCGCGTTGAGCAGGGTGGACTTGCCCGAGCCGGACTCGCCGACCACGGCCAGCACCTCGCCGGGCCACAGGTCGAAGGAGGCGTCCTGCAGCGCCACGCGCTGGCCATAGCGCTTGCCGATGCCGCGCACGCTGAGCAGTGGGGAAGAAGAAGGGGTAGCGTCCATGGCGATCAGGGTTCTATGGAAAAGCTCAGGCCATGCTGCGCAAAGCCCAGGGATTCGTAGAAGGCATGCGCGTCGGTGCGCTTGCGGTGGGACGAGAGCGCCAGCTTGTAGCAGCCGGCCTCGCGCGCCTGCTGCAGGGCGTGGGCCATCATCTGGCGGCCGATGCCCTGGCCCTTGCGGTCAGCGGCGACCACCACGTCCTCGACGATGGCCGAGGGCGCGCCCCGATGGGCCAGGTTGTGCATGACCAGCAGGCTGTAGGTGCCGAGCACTTCGGCACCGGGTTCGGCGCTCTCGCAGGCCACCCACAGGCGGTAGCTCGGGTAAGCGCGGAACTGCGCCAGCGCAGCCCGCGCTTCAGCGAGCGTGAGCACATGCTCGGGGCTGTCCTCGATGCCCTGGTACAGGGCCAGCACCTCGTCCAGGTCGGCCTCGGTGGCCTCGCGCACGAGCACGGCGCTCATGCGCCTTCCCCGGCCGGCACGGCAGCCGCAGACGCCTGGCGCTCCTGGCAGTAGTCGGAGTCGGAGCACACATGCATGCGCGTGCCCTGGTCGTCGGTGATGACCTCGTCGAGAAAGCTGTCCGTGGCGCCGCACAGGGCGCAGCCGCAGTCCCAGCGCTGCACCTCGAAGGGGTGGTCCTCGAAGCCCAGGCTCTCCACGGGCGTGTAGGGCGGCACGGCGTAGATGCGCTTTTCACGGCCCGCGCCGAAGAGCTGCAGCGCGGGGTTCATGTGCATCTTGGGGTTGTCGAACTTGGGGATGGGCGACGGCGCCATCACGTAGCGGTGGTTGACCAGCACCGGGTAGTCGTAGGTGGTGGCAATGTGGCCGTAGCGCGCGATGTCCTCGTAGAGCTTGACGTGCATGAGCCCGTATTCGGCCAGGCCGTGCAGGGTGCGCGTCTCGGTCTCGCGCGGCTCCAGGCGCTGCATGGGCTCGGGCACCGGCACCTGGTAGACGAGCACCTGGCCCTCGGCCAGCGGGGTCTCGGGGATGCGGTGGCGCGTCTGGATGAGCGTGGCCTCGGCCGTGCGCGTGGTGGTGGTCACGCCCGCGGTGCGCTGAAAGAAGCGGCGGATGTTGACCGCGTTGACCGTGTCGTCCGAGCCCTGGTCGATGACCTTGAGCCGGTCTTCGGGCCCGATGATGGCCGCCGTGACCTGGATGCCGCCCGTGCCCCAGCCGTAGGGCAGTGGCATCTCGCGCGAGCCGAAGGGCACCTGGTAGCCCGGGATGGCCACGGCCTTGAGGATGGCCCGGCGGATCATGCGCTTGGTGCGCTCGTCCAGGTAGGCGAAGTTGAAGTCGCCGCCGGTGGCAGCGGCGTCGGCGGGCAGGTCCATCAGCCCGGGCTCATGGGGGGCGTTCATGCGTCGTCTCCTGGCGGGGGGGTGTCCGACGCCGTGGCGCGCATGCGGCGCACCAGCTCCAGCTCGGACTGGAAATCCACGTAGTGCGGCAGCTTCAGGTGCTGCACGAAACCCGAGGCTTCGAGGCTGTCGCTGTGCGAGAGCACGAACTCCTGCATCTGCGCGGGCGATTCGACGGGCTCGCCCAGCTCGTCGGCGCGCAACGCGCGGTCCACCAGGCCCATGGCCATGGCCTTGCGCTCGCTGTGGCCAAAGGCCAGGCCGTAGCCACGCGTGAACTGCGGCGGTGTGCTCTTGCTGCCCGCGAACTGGTTGACCATCTCGCACTCGGTGATCTCCAGGTCGCCGATGGAAATGGCAAAGCCCAGCTCTTCGGGCGCAATCTCCACGGCCACCGTGCCCAGGCGCAGCTCGCCCACGAAGGGATGCGAGTGCGCATAGCCGCGCTGGGTCGAATACGCCATGGCGAGCAGAAAGCCCTCGTCGCCGCGCGCCAGGTTCTGCAGCCGCGTGGCGCGGTTGGCCGGAAAGCGCAGCGGCTCGCGCGTGAGGTCGGCAGGCGCCGGGTCGCCTGGCGGCACAGGGCGCGTCTCGATCAAACCTTCCTGGTTGAGCAGATCCACCACGCGCGGCGTCACGGCCGGTGCGTCGGTCAGCGGCGTGGGCGCTGCGGGAGCCACCGGCGGCCGGCCCTGCGCCAGCAGCGTGAAGTCGAGCAGGCGCTGGGTGTAGTCGTAGGTGGGGCCCAGCACCTGGCCGCCGGGCAGGTCCTTGAAGGTGGCCGAGATGCGGCGGGTCAGCGCCATGCGCGCGGTGTCCAGCGGCAAGCTCGTGCCCAGGCGCGGCAGCGTGGCGCGGTAGGCGCGCAGCAAGAAGATCGCCTCGACCAGGTCGCCCGCGGCCTGCTTGATGGCCAGGGCCGCAAGCTCGGGGTCGTAGACCGAGCCTTCGGTCATCACGCGATCCACGGCCAGCTTGAGCTGGTCACGGATCTGCGCCACCGAGAGTTCGGGCTCGGCCGTGTCGCCCCGGCGCTGCTCGGCCAGCAGGCGGTAGCTGTTGAGGATGGCGGTTTCCCCGCCCTTGACGGCAACGTACATGGGCTTCAGGCCTCCTTGGTGGCAGGATCGATGCGGGTGGTGCGCGGCAGGCCGGCGATGTGCGTGGCCGTGGCCAGCACCAGGTCCACCCCGCGTGGAAAGGCACCGTGGTTCGCGGCCCACTGGCACTCGAAGTCCGCAGGCAGGCCGGCCACGCGCAGGTGCTGCGCCGATGGGATGCCGGGGCCTGTCAGGCGCCAGGCGCCAGCGTCTTCCACGGCCGGGGCCAGCACCTGTACGTCGACCACGCAGGTGGCGGACTGGTCAGGGTACTCGTCGCTGCCGCACGCCAGGCGGTCCAGGGCCGGCGGTGCATCGCCCACGCCGACCCAGGCAAAGCGCGCCTGTGCGGGCGCATCCACCAGCACGCAGCCGGTGTGAAAGCGCAGCCAGGTGCCGGCCTGGCTGGCCGCCAGTGTGGGCGAGAGCCACAGCGTGCATTCGCTGTCGAGCAGGGCCAGCAGCACCGCGGCCGATGCGGCATGGCCGGTGGCGGGCACCTCGGCATCGTGAACCACGGCGACCGGGCTGCCCGGCTGCGACAGCGCCTGCAGCACCGCGCGGAACACGCCCTGGCTGCCCAGGGCCTCGCTGGAAAAGCCCGCGCCCAGCGCGGACAACCGCGCCTCGGGGGTGGTGGGGGCAGTGCTCATTCCATGTCCTCCTCGCTGTCGCCGTGGGCGCTGCCACTTTCGCGCGCCACGGTGAAGAAGTCCACCCGCGTGCTCGCGGCGCGCGCCTGGCGCTCGGCCTGCTGCTGGGCCAAATGGCGGCGAATCGGGTCGAGCAGGCCCGTGTCGAGCGCGGCCTGGTGCGCCGGGTCCTGCAGCAGCGCGTCGGCCAGCGCCGCGAGTTGCACCTGGCGGTGCGAGCGGCCCAGCACATAGGCCACGCCCACGGTGGCCTCGCAGTCGTCGGAGGGCTGCACGCGCAGTGCGCAGCGGGTGACCGTGACCTCGCCCAGGTTGAAGCGCTCGCCCGTGCCGCCGGCACGGCCCTGCACCATCATCAGGCCGGTCTCGGGGGCGCGCAGCCAGCGCGCGGGCAGCTCGGCATGGGCCTGCAGCGCGGGCTCCAGCAGGCCAAGCGGCGCCCTGGCGAGCAGCGCCATCCAGTGCGCCCGCGCCAGCGGCCGGCCCGGGCCGGGGTTGTCAAAGGCTTGAAACATGAAGGTGGTACCCTTAAAGTTGTATAGACAAATTGAACAACTGGCGCCAGCTTAGACAGCGCGCATGTAGGTTTCATGACAGCGACCACCAGCCCCTCTTTTCTTGCCGAGCCCCCCAGCCGCCCTGCCCGCGACAGCTTCTGGACCCGCATTGCGGCCGAGCTGGCCGAGGCCATCGGCAGCGGTGTCTACCCCCCCGGCCAGCGCCTGCCGTCGGAACATGCGCTGGCCGAGCAGTTCGGCGTGAACCGCCACACCATCCGCCGCTCGCTGGCCAGCCTGTGCAGCCAGGGGCTGGTGCGCATCACCCAGGGCAGCGGCACCTATGTGGAGGACTTCGCGGTGGACCTGGCGCTGGGCAAGCGCGTGCGCCACCAGCAGGGCCTGGCCCAGGCCGGCCTGCGCGGCAGCCTGGTGGTGCTGCAGGAGCAGACGGTGCGCGCCACGGCCGCCCTGGCCAAGGCGCTGCAGGTGCCCGCGCGCAGCCCGCTGCTGGCGCTGCGCGTGATCGGCCAGGCCGAGGGGCAGCCCCTGCACGTGAGCGAGCGCTACTTTCCCTTGTCGCGCTTTGCCGGCCTGGCCGCCGTGGTGCGCGAGACCGGCTCCATCACCGCCGGCTTTTCCGCGCACGGCGTGGCCGACTACACGCGGCGCGAGAGCCGCATCACCGCCGAGCTGCCCGATGCCGCCGTGGCCGCCGAGCTGCGCCAGCCCGCAACGCGGCCCGTGCTGCTGGTGGAGAGCCTGAACGTCGACCTCGAAGGCACACCCGTCGAATGGGCGCGCGCCTGGTTCGCGGGCGACCGCGTCAAACTCACGGTCAGCCATGACGAATAACGCCACCACCGCCCACCGCTATGCGGTCTATTTCGCCCCCCACCCCGGTACCCTGGCCTGGCTGGCTGGCAGCCACTGGCTGGGCCGCTGCGCTGCCCAGTTGCAGCCCTTGCCACAGCTGGACATCCACGGCGTGGCCAAGGACGAACTGGAGCGCCTGACCGCCGCACCGCGCCGCTATGGCTGGCATGCCACGCTCAAGGCCCCGTTCGCCCTGGCCCCGGGCGTGGACTGGCTCACCCTGCACCACGCCGTGCAGACCCTGGCGCATGGCCTGCGCCCCTTTGCCATGCCACCCATGGTGGTGGAGCGCATCGGCGACTTCCTGGCACTGGTGCCCACCGCCTCACACCCGGCCAACGCCGATATCCAGGCGGCTGCAGCGGCCTGCGTCACCCAGTTGCATCCCCTGGTCGCACCGCCGTCCGAACAGGATCTGGCACGCCGCAGGTCTGCGGGGTTGACCGCCCGGCAGGACGAACTGCTGCAGCAGTGGGGCTACCCCTTCGTGTTCGAGGAGTTCCGCTTCCACATGTCGCTGACCGGGTCGCTGTCGGGCGCCGATGACGCCACCGTGGAGCTGGTGCAGGATGCGGCGGACCAGTTCTTTGCCGACCTGCCGCCGCTGCGCTTCGGCAGCCTGGCCCTGTTCGCCGAACCGACGCCGGGTGCCGACTTCGTGCTGCTGGACCACCTGGAGCTGGGCGCATGAGCGGCAGCGCGCCGGGCCGGCTGCTGTATTTCATGGGCCCCTCGGGTGCGGGCAAGGACAGCCTGCTCGACTGGCTGCGCCAGCACCTGCCCGCCGGCCTGCCCGTGCAGTGGGCGCGGCGCACCATCAGCCGCCCAGCGGTCCCAGGCGGCGAGCTGCACGAGAGCACCACGCTCGGCGACCACGCTGCGCTGCGCGCCGCCGACGCGTTTGCCCTGCACTGGGAAGCCAATGGCCTGGCCTACGGTGTGCGCCATGGCGAACTGGAACCGCTGGCCCGGGGCCGCTGGCTGCTGGTCAACGGCTCACGCGCCTACCTGCCCGAAGCGCTGCAGCGCTACCCGGCCCTGGTGGCCGTGCACATCACCGCCAGCCCCGAGGTGCTGCGCCAGCGCATCCTGTCGCGCGGGCGCGAAAGCCCAGAGCAGGCCGAACAGCGCGTGCAGCGTGCCCTGCAGTTCCAGGCGCCCGCGGGCACCGCCGGCATCGAGGTGCGCAACGACACCAGCCTGGACGCCGCGGGCCGCCAGTTGCTGCAGGCCCTGGAACAGCTGCCCGGCTGGCCGAACCCGGTCAGCGCCCCGGCACGCTGAAGTCCGCCCGCGCCTTGAGCGCCTTCGCGCGCGCATGGCAGCCTTCGAGGTGGTCGTTGACCAGGCCCATGGCCTGCATGAAGGCATAGACCGTGGTCGGGCCGACAAAGCTCCAGCCGCGCTTCTTGAGGTCCTTGGACATGGCCACCGACCCCGGCGAAGTGATGAAGGTGCGTGCCACCTCGCGTGTGATGCGCTCGGGCCGCTCGCCGGCCGGTGGTTCGTAGCGCCAGACGTAGTTCGCGAGCGAGCCGAACTCCTGGCGCAATTCCAGCACACGGTTGGCGTTGTTGATGGTCGAGGCGATCTTGCCGCGGTGGCGCACGATGGCCGCGTCCTGCACCAGGCGCTCCACATCCTTCTCGGTGAAGCGGGCCACCTGCTCGGCATCGAACTGTGCGAACGCAGCCCGGAAGCCCTCGCGCTTGTTCAGGATGGTGAGCCAGCTCAGTCCCGATTGGAAGCCCTCCAGGCACAGCTTCTCGAACAGGCGCCTGTCGTCTGCCACGGGGAAACCCCACTCCTGGTCATGGTAGTGGCGGTACAGCGGCGTGGCCTGGCACCAGGTGCAGCGCGGGCAGCCGGCTTCGTCGGCGAACAGGCCATCGGGAAGGGTGGTGGTGGCGGCATCGGTCATGGCCGCCATTCTAGGAAGCCGCCACGCCACGCTGCTGACAAGCCCTCTGGGTTCCGCAGAGAACGCCATGTGTCTACACTGGTCAACCCAACATGCCCATCGCCCTCCGTTTCCGCTCCACCGGCCTGGCGCTCCTGGCCGCGACCAGCCTGCTTCTGTCGGGCTGTGCCGGCAGCACCCTGGGCTACTACTGGCAGTCGGTGCGCGGCCATGTGCAGCTGATGGGTGCCGCCGAGCCGCTGGAGGACTGGATCGCGCGCGGCGACATCTCCGTACCGCTGCGCGAGCGCCTGCAACTGGCGCAGCGCGCGCGTGCCTTCGCAGTGACCGAACTGGGCCTGCCTGACAACCCCAGCTACCGTCGCTATGCGGACCTGAAACGCACGGCCGCCGTCTGGAACGTGGTGGCCGCACCGCCCTACTCGCTCACCTTGCACACCTGGTGCTTTCCGGTCACGGGCTGCATCGGCTACCGCGGCTACTTCGACGAGGCGGATGCCAAAGCCGAAGCAGCCCAGCTTGCCCAGCAGGGCCTGGAGGTCGAGGTCTATGGCGTGCCCGCCTATTCGACGCTGGGCTACATGAACTGGGCCGGGGGCGACCCGCTGCTCAACACCTTCATCGGCTGGCCCGAGGGCGAGTTCGTGCGCCTCTTGTTCCACGAGCTGGCGCACCAGGTGGTCTACGCCAAGGGTGACACGCTGTTCAATGAATCGTTTGCCACCGCGGTGGAACGCCTGGGCAGTGCACGCTGGCTGGCCCAGCAGGCCACGCCCCAGGCCAGTGCGGCCTTTGCCGCGAGCGAGGCGCGGCGCCGCGACTTCCGCGCCCTGGCCCAGGCCACGCGCGAACGCCTCTCGAAGATTTATGCCCAGGAAGGCCTGCCGGACAAGGAGGCACAGAAGGCCGGGGCCATGCAGGCCTTCCGCGCCGACTACGCAGCCCTGCGCGAGCGCTGGCAGGCCACACCGGCCCAGACGGCGGGCTATGACCGCTGGGTGGCCAGTGCCAACAACGCGAGTTTCGGCGCCCAGGCGGCCTACAACGAATTCGTGCCCGCCTTCGAGGCGCTCTTCGAGCGCGAGGGCCGCGACTGGCGCCGGTTTTATGATGCCGTACGCGCCCTGAGCGAACAACCGCAGGCGCAGCGCCACGAGGTGCTGCGCGCCCTGCACCCCAAAGAGGAGACCCCTGGTGCCTGACATCCACATCCACCGCGAACACCACCTGGGCTTCAAGGAAGCCCGCAAGGTCGCTTTCTCCTGGGCCGAAAAGGCCGAGGAGAAATTCGACATGGAATGCACCTACGAAGAGGGCGACACCGAAGACACGCTGTACTTCACGCGCTCCGGCGTCAAGGGCACGCTGCTGGTCGACGCCCAGCGCTTCGAGATGAAGGCGCAGCTCGGCTTCCTGTTCGGCGCCTTCAAGGACCGCATCGAAGCCGAGATCGGCGAGCAACTCGACGCGCTGCTCAATGCCCCCGCAGCCGGCAAGAAAGCCGCGCCCAAGAAAAAAGCGGCCGACGACGCCCCGGCCAAGCCCGCCGCCAAGGCGCCAGCCAAAGCCAAAAAGGCCTGATGATGGCCATGGCAACGCCTGCGCACGACACCCTCAGCGAGCTGCTGCACACGCGCTACAGCTGCCGCTCCTTCCTGCCCGAGGCCCTGCCGCGCGCCACCATCGAGCGCATCCTGGCCACGGCGCAGCGCACGGCCTCGTGGTGCAACGCCCAGCCCTGGCAGGTGCATATCGCCAGCGGCGCAACCCTGGCCCGGCTGCGCGCCGCCTTCCAGCAGGCCATCGCCAGCACACCACCCGCACCCGACCTGCCCTGGCCGCGCGAGTACCGCGGCGTGTACCAGGAGCGCCGGCGCGAGTGCGGCTACGGCCTGTACGAGGCACTGGGCATCGCCAAGGGCGACCGCGCCGCATCGGCCCGCCAGGCGGCCGAGAACTTCAGCATGTTCGGCGCACCCCATGTGGCCATTGTGAGCAGCGACGAGGCCCTGGGCGTCTATGGCGCAGTGGACTGCGGCGCCTACGTGGGCAACTTCCTGCTGGCTGCGCACAGCCTGGGCGTGGCCACGGTGCCGCAGGCGGCGCTGGCCTCCTACCCCGGCGTGCTGCGCGAGGTGCTGGGCATCGGCGATGACCGCACCATCGTCTGCGGCATCTCCTTCGGCCTGGCCGACCCGGCGCACCCGGCCAACCAGTTCCGCACCACGCGCGCCGATCCGGCCAGCAGCGTGGTCTGGCGCGATTGAGGATGCCCTCCCCGGGCACCTGCGTGGTGCTGCAGTGCTTCAACGGCACCACCGAGGGCCCACAGGACGGAGCGCCCTCGGACGACTACTGGCGCCTGATCGGCAGCACCGGGGTGGTGCTGGAGCCCGCCAATGCCCAGGGGCGCGTGCTGGTGCGCTTCGACGAGGACGTCGCGGCGCTGGGCCTGGCCGGCCACAACCCTGTGCCCAACAGCCTGTTGATTGCCGCGTCCGATCTGGCCGCAATCACCTGAGGTTCAGGCCACCGCCTGCAGCCGCATGGCAGGCGCCGTGGTCTGCCGCAAGGTGCCGAACAGGTCCTTGGGATCGGCCAGTTCCGGGATCAGCTGGATGCGCTCGCCCATGCCCAGCTCCAGCGCGGCAGCACGCATGAAGCGCAGGGCCGAGAAGTCCTCCAGCGCAAAGCCCACGGAGTCGAAGACCGTCACCTCGGCATCGCTGCGGCGGCCCGGCTGGCGGCCGGCCAGCACCTGCCACAGTTCCGTCACCACGAAGTCGGCTGGCATCTGCTGGATCTCGCCCTCGATGCGGGTCTGCGGCGGGTATTCCACGAACACCCGGCCGCGCGTGAGCACCTCGGCCTGCAGCTCGGTCTTGCCGGGGCAGTCGCCGCCCACGGCATTGATGTGCATGCCGGGCTCGACCATCTCTGCGGTGATGATCGTGGCGCGCGCCTTGTCGGCCGTGATGGTCGTGACAATGTCGGCCCCGCGCACCGCCTCGGCCGTGCTGGCGCACACGGTCACCACCAGGCCCGAGGTGTGCAGGTTGGCCTGCAGCTTGGCCGTGGCGGCCGGGTCGGTGTCGTACAGGCGCACCTCGGTGATGCCCAGCAGGTGCTGGAAGGCCAGGGCCTGGAACTCGCTTTGCGCGCCATTGCCGATGATCGCCATCACCCGGCTGTCCGGCCGCGCCAGCGCCTTGGCCGCCACGGCCGACATAGCGGCCGTGCGCATGGCGGTGGTCAGCGTCAGTTCGCTGAGCAGTTGCGGCGCACCCGTGGCCACGTCGGCCAACACGCCAAAGGCCATCACGGTGGACAGGCCCAGCTGCGTGTTCCTGGGGTGGCCGTTGACGTACTTGAAGGTGTAGGTCGCATCGTCGGCAATCGGCATGAGCTCGATGGCGCCGTCGCGCGAATAGCTGGCCACCCGTGCCGACTTGTCGAACTGCTCCCAGCGCAGGAAGTCTTCGGTGATGCAGTCCGCAATGCCGCCCAGGCAGGCGGCCAGGCCCTTGCGGCGCACCAGTTCCACCGCTTCGGGTGCGCTCAGGTAGAGGGTGGATGCGTGGGCGTGCGGGGCGGTGGTTTGGGTTGGCATGGTATGTCTCCAGATCGGTGGCATCCAGTGTCTGGCGGGCGCAAGGCAATGTGAATCGGCAAGAATGTGCCGATTTGCAGGCTTTGTTGCCACAATGGCAGCGTTGATTTCCATTTTGATGAATCACCGGAGCCCGCCATGGACGAACTCGACCGTTCCCTGATCGCCTTGCTGCGCGGCAACGCGCGCATGAACGTGGCTGACCTGGCGCACAAGCTCGGCGTCTCGCGCGGCACGGTGACCAACCGCATCCGCAAACTCGAAGACAGCCAAGTGATCGTGGGCTACACCGTCAAGCTGCGACCCGAGGCCGAGCCCGACCGCATCCGCGCCTGGATGGGCGTGCTGGTCGAAGGCAACCAGTCGCGCCAGGTGGTCGTTGCCCTGCTGGGCGAACCCGGTGTGTCCAGCCTGCACGACACCAACGGCCGCTGGGACCTGCTGGCCGAGCTGGAGGCACGCAGCATGGCCGAACTGGCCCAGGTGCTGGAGCGCGTGCGGCTGGTCTCGGGCATCCGCGGCACCGAGACCAATATCCACCTGACCACCTACCGGTGATCCGCCAGTTCAGCCGACTTGCCCGCCCAGGCTGCGCGCCGCTTCGAGCACGCTCTTCACATAGCGCTCGTCGTAGCGGTGGGCCGGCATGGTCAGTGTGACGGCGGCGGCCACCGTGCCGTCGGCCGCGAACACCGGCGCCGAGATGCCCGCCACCTCGCTGAGCCGGTCGCCCACGCTGGCCACATAGCCATCGGCGCGGATGCGCGCGTACAGCGCCCGGTCATGCCGGCCCAGCGAGTTGGACAGCGCGGCATCGAAGGCCACCAGCACGCGCCCACCCGTGCCCCGGTCCAGCGGCAGCAGGTCGCCCGCGCGGATATGGTCGCGGATGGGGTGCGGCGAATCCACGCGGAACTGGCACAGCCGCGCGTCGCCCTGGCGCACATGGTAGGCCGCGCTCTCGCCCGTGGCGGCCACCAGCTGGCGCAGCACGGGCATGACCACGCGGTCCAGCGAGAACGAGGCCGCATACAGCGCATGCAGCCGCCCCACCTCGGACCCGATGGCATAGCGGCCGTCGTCCAGCCGCTGCACCCAGCGCGCATGCTCCAGCGAGGCCAAGAGGCGCAGCGCCGTGCTCTTGTACAGCCGCGTGCGCGTGGCCAGTTCGGTCAGGGCCAGGGGCCCGTCGCCCTGGCGGAAGGCGGCCATCAAGCTCAGGGCACGGTCCACGGCCGCCGCACCACCCGGGGCGGCATCGGCATCGGCGACGGATTCGGAAACGGCTTTGCGGGGCATGCAACGTACAAAAGAACGCAGTTCCGTGTATTGAAACACCACAATCCCGCACCGTCCATGAAAAAAAGCGGCCGGAGCCGCTTTTCTGCAAGGGAATCACCCGGCTCAGCTGAGCTCGGTGATCAGGTCGATGTACTGCTGCTTGGCCGCATCGGATTCCGTGCCCTTGAGCGCGTTCCAGGCGTCCCACTTGGCGCGGCCCACCATGTCGGAGAAGCTGGGCTTCTTCTCGGTGTTGTCGCCCACCGTGGCCTGCTTGTACAGCGCATAGATCTTGAGCAGCGTGGCGTTGTTGGGGCGCTCGCTCAGGTTCTCGGAATTGGCTTTGGCGGCTTCGAAGGCGGCGTTCAGGTCGGCCATGGGGTTGCTCCTTGGGTTCGAAAAATAGGGGAGGGAAAGAACGGTGTCTGCAATTCTTTGCGGCGTTGTATCTTACGGGCTGTGTGCGGTGAGAGGCCGTGCAATCCATAGAGGCAAGCCCCCAAAACAACCACAACAGGTGTACATCCGATGGTGACCCGCATTGCTGCTTCCGACGCCACCCGCTCCGAGGGCCTGGCCAATCCGCTGAACACCGCCTCCCAGGTGGCCCGCAGGGCCCGGGACACCACGGCGGCCGCGGCCCGCGCGGGCGCCCAGGCCCTGCCACCGGCCGCGCGCAAGGCCGCCGGCGCGGTGCAGAAGAACGTGCGCCGCGCGGCCACCGGCATGCTGGGCCTGTCGGGCGAGCGCATGAGCAAGGTCGACACGGCCTGGCTGCGCATGGACTCGGACAGCAACCTGATGATGATCAACGGCGTGTGGACGCTGGCCCCCGGCATCACCTGGGAAGCGCTGTGCGAGCGTGTGCAGCAACGCCTGCTGCAGTACCCGCGCTTTCGCCAGCGTGTGGTCGAGGACGCGGCCGGCGCCACCTGGGTGGAAGACCGCCATTTCGACATCGCCGCCCATGTGCTGCGCGAAACCCTGCCCCACAAGCCCGGCCAGAGCATGCAGCGCGCCCTGCAAGACCGCGTGGGCGAACTCGCCATGCAGCCGCTGGACCCGCGCCGCCCGCTGTGGCAGATGCACCTGGTCGAGAATTTCAAAGGCGACGACGGCCAGCAGGGCAGCGCGCTCATCGTGCGCATCCACCACTGCATCGCCGACGGCATCGCGCTGATCTCGGTCACCATGTCCATCGTGGACGGCGGCTCGGAACCGCCCAAGCGCAGCCGCAAGGAGCGCGAGGCCGCCACCACGGCCGAGGACTGGATCGCCGACGCGCTGATCAAGCCCTTCACCGGCCTCACCGTGAAGGCGCTGGACCTGGCCGGCGATGGCGCCGCGCGCTCGCTCAAGGTGCTGGGTGACCCCGAAAAGGCCATGCAGCACGGGCTGGCTGGCACCATGGACATGGCGCGCGTGGCCTACCAACTGGTGAGCGACGCGGCGGCCCTGGCGCTGATGCCCGACGATTCGCCCACGCGCCTGAAGGGCCAGCCCGGCCAGGCCAAGCGCGTGGCCTGGTGCCCGCCGATCCCGCTGGAGGAAGTCAAGGCCATCGGCAAGGCGCTCAACTGCTCGATCAACGATGTGCTGCTGTCCTGCGTGGCCGGCGCCATCGGCGGCTACCTGCGCAGCCAGGGCGACGACCCCACGGGCCAGGAGATCCGCGCCATGATCCCGGTGAACCTGCGCCCCATGGAAGAGGCCTGGAAGCTGGGCAACCGCTTCGGCCTGGTGCCGCTGGTGCTGCCCATCGGCGTGGCCAACCCGGTGGAGCGGGTGTACGAGGTGCGCCGGCGCATGGCGGCGCTCAAGGGCAGTACCCAGCCCATCCTGGCCTTTGCCATGCTGGCCGTAGCCGGCCTGATGATCAAGCCCGCGCAGGATGCCCTGCTCAATCTCTTCGGCCGCAAGACCACGGCCGTGATGACCAATGTGCCCGGCCCCAAGGAGCAGCTGACCCTGTGCGGTGCGCGCGTCACGCAGTGCATGTTCTGGGTGCCGCAGTCGGGTGACATCGGCCTCGGCGTTTCGATCCTGAGCTATGGCGGCGGCGTGCAGTTCGGCGTGATCACCGATACCACGCTGTGCCCCGAGCCCCAGCGCATCATCGACGCCTTCGCGCCGGAGTTTGACCAGTTGTCGCTGCTCACGCTCATGCTGCCCTGGGGGGACTGATCCCTTGCGCTGGCTTGCCGCGTCGGCGCTGGCCTTGCTGCCGCATGTGCCTGCCAGCGCCACGGTGCGCGAGGAGCATGCACAGCGCCCCTATCCCGTTCAGATCGCACCCGGGCAGACGCTGCGCCAGGCGCTGCAGGCCTCCACGCCCATCGTGGTGGATGGACGCCGCTTCCATGGCTACACACGCTGGAATGTGCGTTGGAACTACCGCTGGTGGCGCGAGGCCTCGGGCCGCTGCGCCATCACCGAAGTCACCACGCGCCTGACCACCGAGGTGCAGCTGCCCGAGCTGCACGGCGCGACGCCAGCGCAGCAGGCCACCTTCGACCGCTACCTGCGCGCGCTGTCGCAGCATGAGCAGGGCCACGTGCAAGTGGGGCGCGATGCTGCCCAGGCCATCGACCAGGGCATTGCCCGCCTCCCGGCAGCCGCCGATTGCGCCACGCTGGAGCGCCAGGCCGACGCGCTGGGCCGCCGCCTGCTGCAGGAGCATGTGGAACGCGAAAGGCAGTACGACCGCGACACCGGCCACGGCACATCACAGGGCGCGCGCCTGGACTGAGGCCCGCTATCGGGGCCCCAGGGCGGACAGCAGGCGCGACACGCTGGCCAGCACCGCAGGCACAGGCTCGCCAAGCTGCACCCGCACGATGGCGCCCTCGACCACCAGGGCCAGCGCCTGGGCATTCTGCGCCTGCGTGGGCGATGGCGGCAGCAAGGTCGTGGCCAGCAGGTCCACCATGTCCTGCTTGTGGCGGCGGGCGATGACATTCACCTCGGGCACGGTGTCGCCCAGCTCGCTCACGCTGTTGATGAAGGCGCATCCCCGGAAATCCTCGCGCGTGAACCACTCGCCCAGCGCAGGTGCCAGGGCGGCCAATCCGGCGTTGACCCTGCCGTGGCGCGCCAGCGCATCGGCAAACCAGGCCATCCACAGCGCGTGGCGCATCTCCAGGTAGGCGCAGACGAGGTCGTTCTTGCTTGGAAAGTGCCGGTAGAAGGTCACCTTGGTCACGCCCGATTCGGCGATCACCTTGTCGATGCCGGTCGCGCGGATGCCCTCGCGGTAGAACAACCGGTGCGCCGTGTGCAGCAGGCGCTCGCGCGCGGGCAGGTCCTGGACATCGGTGGGAATGGCGAGCAGCATGGCACTATTGTAGACAAGTCTGTCTACATGCGTTTATGATGGCGACGTAGACAGACCTGTCTACTTTCGATTGACCTGCCCCTACCGAGGTACCGCCCATGGAATCCCGCCCGCCCCTGCCCCCGTTTTCGCTTGAAACCGCCATCCAGAAAGTCCGCCTGGCCGAAGACGGCTGGAACTCCCGCGACCCGGCCCGCGTGGTGCTGGCCTATACCGAGGACACGCGCTGGCGCAACCGCGCCGAGTTCCCGGTCGGGCGCGCGGCGGCGCAGCAGTTCCTCGAACGCAAGTGGGCGCGCGAGCTCGACTACCGGCTCATCAAGGAGATCTGGGCCTTCAGCTCGCACCGCATCGGGGTGCGCTTTGCCTACGAATGGCATGACGACGCCGGCAACTGGTACCGCAGCCACGGCAACGAGAACTGGGAGTTCAACGACGCCGGGCTGATGGCCGTGCGCCATGCCAGCATCAACGACCAGCCGATCCAGGCGGCGGACCGCCTGTTCCACTGGCCCCAGGGCCGGCGCCCGGACGACCATCCGGGGCTGACCGAGCTGGGGCTGTAAAAGTCAGCGGCTCAAGCCGTCAACGGCTTGGAACATGGACTGGCGCGCCTGGCTCACGATCTGGCCCTTCCAGGCGTCGGTGTCGGTGTAGAAGGCTTCCATCATCTGCGCCTTGATCTGCTTCGCCTGCTCGGCCGGCGCATCGGGGTGCAGGTTGAGCCACTGCTCGGCGCGGATCGCGTTCATCACGTCGAGCACGGGCACGGTGCCGTACTCCATCGCAATGCCCGTGCTCTCGGCGTGCGGGCATTCGTCGTAGATCGCTGTCCACATCAGCCCCGTGAGGAAGGCGGAGGTTGACGAGCCATCGTAGATCGAGGTCACCGGCGTGGCGCCACCGCCATCCCACCAGGCGCGGGCGCGCGCCACCGAGGCGGCATCGTCCTTGCCCGCATAGATGCGCTCGCCATGGCCGTTCGGGCCCAGGCCGGTGTGCAGGTCGATCCAGGCAATCTGCGAGGCGCCGGCGCCATGCTGGCGCAGCACCTGGCGCAGGGTGCGGTTGCTCCAGGTCGGCTCGGTGCCACCGAAGAACAGGCCCTGCGGAAACTCGTGCTGGCCGCGCGAGATGGCGGCCTGCCAGGCGGCTTCGCCCTTGGTGTCGATGTACTGCTGCACGGCGGCCAGGTTGTCCGGGCCGGGCGGCCACTGTTCGGGCAGCAGCAGGGGCTGCACCTCGCGGTAGGCCTCGTTCACAGGCAGGGGTTGGCTGAAATCCTGGAAGTTGCGGTTCAGGTCCACGTTCTCGTGCGTGAAGCGGCGCACATGCGAGAAGCCATAGGGGTTGAGCGCATGGATGTAGAGCGTGGCCACGCCGGCCGCGCGCGCCTTGTCGCGCCACTCCTGGTCGTGCAATGCGAACACCTGCACGCCCGTGCCGCAGTAACCCTCCACGCCGTGGCAAGCGCTGCTCACGATGAGCAGCTTCTTCGCGTCGGCCGGGCCATCGCGCACCACGTCCATGGCCAGGTCTTCGCCATCGCGGCCCTTGAGCGGGTGGGCGTGCGACTCGATGGGCAGGCCGGCCGCGGCCGCGCCCTCCAGAAACTTCTTGCGGGCCTGGGCGTAGCTGGGCGAAAAGGCGTCGACGATGCCGATCATGGGGCGGTTGCTTTCGTGGGTGGGGTTGGGAGGGAATGCAGACAGGAAGCGCCGGCCCGCGCAGCGGCGGGCCTGGCTGGGGGCAGAACGCGCCCCCGGAAGAGACCTCAGGCGGCCGGTTGGGCCAGCCACTCCTCGGCGAGCTTGACCCAGTAGGTCGCGCCCAGCGGGATCAGGTCGTCGTTGAAGTCGTAGCTCGGGTTGTGCAGCGTGCAGGGGCCACCGCCATGGCCCATCTCGCGGTGTGCACCGTCGCCATTGGCGATGAAGCAGTAGGCGCCGGGCTTGGCCTGCAGCATGAAGGCAAAGTCCTCGGCGCCCATGGTGGGCTCCTGCACCAGCACATTGGCCTCGCCCACGATGCCGGCCATCACCTTGCGCGCAAAGTCGGCCTCGGCCGGCGAGTTCACGGTGGGCGGGTAGTTGCGGTGGAAGTGGAATTCACAGGTGGCGTCGTGCGCGGCGCAGGTGTGCTCGGCCACCTGCTGCATGCGCTTTTCGATCAGGTCCAGCACCTCGATGGAGAAGGTGCGCACCGTGCCCTGCAGCTCGCAGCTGTCGGGCACCACGTTGGTGGCCTCGCCCGCATGCACCATGGTCACCGAGATCACGCCCGCATCCACGGGCTTCTTGTTGCGGCTGATGATGGTCTGGAAGGCCTGCACCATCTGGCAGGCGATCGGCACCGGGTCGATGCCGTTGTGCGGCAGCGCCGCATGGCTGCCCTTGCCGCGGATGGTGATCTTGAACTCGTTGCTCGACGCCATCACCGGGCCGGGGCTCACCGCGAACTGGCCCACGGGCATGCCGGGCCAGTTGTGCATGCCGTACACGGCCTCCATGGGGAACTGTTCGAACAGGCCGTCCTTGATCATCTCGCGCGCGCCACCACCGCCCTCTTCCGCGGGCTGGAAGATCAGGTACACGGTGCCATCGAAATTGCGGTGCTTGGCGAAATGCTGCGCCGCAGCAAGCAGCATAGCCGTGTGGCCGTCGTGGCCGCAGGCGTGCATCTTGCCGGCATGCTTGCTGGCATGGGCGAAGGTGTTGAACTCCTGCATGGGCAGGGCGTCGATGTCGGCACGCAAGCCAATGCCGCGGCCGTTGGCCCCCCCATCGCGCCCCTTGACGATGCCCACCACGCCCGTGGTGCCCATGCCGCGGTGGATGGGAATGCCCCATTCCGTGAGCTTGGCGGCCACCACATCGGCCGTGCGCACCTCTTCGAAGCACAGTTCGGGGTGGGCGTGAATGTCCCGGCGCACCGCTGCAATACTGGCCGCCTGGGTGACGATGGAGTCAATAACGTTCATGATATGTGTCCTTACGATTTCACAGTCTAGCCCGAGAGCAACCTATGTGCCAACCCGGGTTAATCACCAGTCCAAGCCCATGATTTCCTCCCACGCCCTCGACCTTGCGCAGACCCTGGTGCGCATGAACACCGTGAGCCAGAACTCCAACCTGGAGCTGATCCACTTCATCCGCGACCACCTGGCCAAACTCGGCGTGCAAAGCCGCCTGACCTACAACGCCGACAAGACCAAGGCCAACCTGTTCGCCACACTGGGCGAAGGCAAGGCCAGCGGCATCATCCTTTCGGGCCACACCGACACCGTGCCCTGGGATGGCCAGGATTGGACGATGGACCCGCTGAGTGCGCTCGTCAAGGACGGCAATCTGTACGGCCGCGGCAGCGCCGACATGAAGGCCTTCATCGGCATTGCACTCTCGCACGCCGAGCAGTTCCTGGCCAGCGACGCGCCCTTTGCCGTGCACTTCGCCTTCAGCTACGACGAAGAGGTGGGCTGCTTTGGCGTGAAGGAGCTGATCGCCGACCTGCGCGACGCGAGCATCCGCCCGCTGGCCTGCATCGTGGGCGAGCCCACGAGCATGGTGCCGGCCATCGCGCACAAGGGCGTGTACCGCTACAAGTGCTGTGTGCGCGGCAAGGAGGCACACTCATCGCTCACGCCGCATTCGGTGAACGCCATCGAGATGGCGGCACGCGTGGTGGGCCGGGTGCGCGACATGGCCGAGGGCTTCGAGCGCGACGAAGCACGCTTCGAGGGCTTCGACGTACCGTTCTCCACCGCCAGCGTGGGCCAGTTCCATGGTGGCATCGCCGACAACGTGGTGCCGCGCGATGCGGAGTTCCGCTACGAATTCCGCGACCTGCCCACGGCCAATGCCGCGCAGATGCAGTCCGAGGTCGTGGCCTACGCCCGCTCGCTCGAACCTGCGATGCAGAAGGTGGCGCCGCAGACCGGTTTCAGCTTCGAGACCATCTGCGAGATCCCGAGCTTCCTGGGCAGCAAGGACGACGCCGTGACCCGCCTGGCGCAGGAACTGAGCGGTGAAAAGGGCACCACGCTGGTGGCCTTCGGCACCGAAGCCGGGCTGTTCAAGAACGCCGGCATCCCCACCGTGGTCTGCGGCCCCGGCAGCATCCAGCAGGCACACCAGCCCGACGAGTACGTGAGCCTGGAGCAGCTCGGCCGCTGCGAGGCTTTCATGCAGGGCCTGGCATCGACCAAGGCCTTCGGCTGAGGCCCCGAGGGGCCGTCAGGTCCTCACGCGCCCATCGCCGGTCAGCATCGACATCTCGACGAAGCTCGAGGCTGCATGGTCGGTGGCGCCGTACGACACCTGGAAACCCGAGATGGTCTGGCTGCCCAGGCCTTCGAGCCCGGCGATCAGGCCCTCGCGCGTGATGGCCTTGCCGCTGCCGTGGGCCTGGCGCAGCCCCTCGGCAAAGACGCGCGCCGCCACGAAACCCTCCATGCTGGAGTAGTTGGCCTGCACCTTGTCGCCGCCCTTCTTGATGGCCTCCAGGAACTCGCGCGTGATCTGGCGCGAGGGCTGGTAGGGCGAGGGCATGACCTGCGAGACCACCACGCCGGCGCCGTCCTTGCCCAGCTCGTCGGCGAGGGCCTGCGTGCCCACGAAGGACACGTTGTAGAACGTGCCGCCAAAACCCGCTTTGCGCGCCGCGCGCACAAAGGCGGCGCTGCCCGCATAGGCGGCGATCTGCACCACCGCATCGGGCTTGGCGGCCACCAGCTTCTCGACGGCGGCCTTCACGTCCACCGAATTGCGCTCCACCGTCGCCGTGGCCACGGGTGCCAGCTTCTGCTCGGTCAGCGCACGCACCACGCCATCGAGCCCGGCCTTGCCATAGGCATCGTTCTGGTGGAAGACCGCGATCTTCTTGAGCCCCAGGTTGGTGAGCTGGCGCACGATGAGCGCGGTTTCGTCGTAGTAGGACGCACGCACATGGAACACCAGCCGGTTGAACGGCTGGCGCAAGGCCTCGGCCCCGGTGAACGGGCCGAAGAACGGCACCTTCTCCTTGGTGAACAGCGGCAGCGCCGCCAGGCTGGTGGGGGTGCCGATGTAGCCGAACAGCGCGAACACGTCGTCGGCCATGAGCTTCCTCGTGTTCTCGGCGCAGCGGTCGGGCTCGTAGCCGTCGTCGAGCGTGCGGATCTCGATCTGCCGCTTGCCCACGCCGCCCTGGGCATTGAGCTGGTCGAAGAACAGCTTGGCCCCCTGGTGGAACTGGATGCCCAGTTGCGCCGCTGGCCCGCTGAACGGGGCCGACTGGCCCAGCACGATGCGCCCTTCGCCCTGTGCCCGGGCGGTCTGAAAACCGGCGAGCGCCACGGCGCCCAAGCCGGCGGAAAACTGCCTGCGCCCCCAGACAATGTGGTTCATGGTGAAATCCCGGTTCCAATAGAAAAATCCAAGGGCGGTGCGCCCTTGGTGCGCCCGGACGGGCCGCGCCACAAGCGCGCCACCAACCCTGCCAGCCAGTTTAACGACCAGCCCCACCCATGCCCACGATTTCGGCCCCTGTTTCTGCAGATTCCGCCCCCCTGGTGGTGCGCGGCGCCTGCCCCCACGACTGCCCCGACACCTGCGCACTGATCACCACCGTGGTCGATGGCGTGGCCACGCGCGTGCAGGGCAACCCCGAGCACGCCCACACCGATGGCGTGCTGTGCGCCAAGGTCTCGCGCTACACCGAGCGCAGCTACCACCCCGAGCGCGTGCTCACCCCGCTCAAGCGCAGCGGCCCCAAGGGCAGCGGGCAGTTCACCCCCGTCAGCTGGGACGAGGCGCTGGCCGACATCGCGCAGCGCCTGACCACCATCGCCGCGCACGACCCCGAGGCCATCCTGCCCTACAGCTACGCAGGCACCATGGGCATGGTGCAGGGCGAGAGCATGGACCGGCGCTTCTTCGCCCAGTTGGGCGCCTCGCTGCTGGACCGCACCATCTGCGCCTCGGCCGGCGCCGAGGCCCTGGTGCAGACCCTGGGCGGCAAGGTGGGCATGAAGGTGGAGTTCTTCGCCGAGGCGCAGCTCATCCTGATCTGGGGCAGCAACTCCATCGGCAGCAACCTGCACTTCTGGCGCTATGCGCAGCAGGCCAAGCGCAACGGCGCCAAGCTGGTCTGCATCGACCCGCGCAAGACCGAGACGGCCGACAAGTGCCACGAGCACATCGCCCTGCGCCCAGGCACCGATGCTGCCCTGGCCTTGGCGCTGATGCACGAACTCATCGTGCACGACTGGCTGGACCACGACTACATCGCGCGCCACACCCTGGGCTGGGAAGGCCTGCGCGAGCGCGCCCTGCAATGGCCGCCCGAGCGCGCAGCCGAGGTCTGCGGCATCCCGGTGGAGCAGATCCGCCAGTTGGCAAAAGACTACGGCACGACGAAGCCCGCCGCCATCCGCCTGAACTACGGCATGCAGCGCGTGCGCGGCGGCGGCAATGCCGTGCGCGCCGTCACCTGCCTGCCCGCGCTCACGGGCGCCTGGCGCCACCGCGCGGGCGGCATGCTGTTGTCGAGCTCGGGCCAGTACCCGGTGCAGCGCGCCGTGCTGCAGCGCCCCGACCTGCTGGCGGGCCGCCGACCACGCACCATCAACATGTCCACCATTGGCGACGACCTGCTGCGCCCCGCCTCGCCCGCCTTCGGACCCCAGGTGCAGGCCGTGGTGGTCTACAACAGCAACCCCGTGGCCGTAGCCCCCGATTCGGGCAAGGTGGTGCAGGGCTTTGCGCGCGAGGATTTGTTCACCGTGGTGCTGGAGCACTTCCACACCGACACGGCCGACTATGCAGACTACATCCTGCCGGCCACCACGCAGTTGGAGCACTGGGACGTGCACCTGTCCTACGGCCACACCGACGTGGTGCTCAACCGCCCGGCCATCACACCGCTGGGCGAGGCGCGCTCGAACGCGCAGATCTTCCGCGACCTGGCCGCGCGCATGGGCTACACCGACCCCTGCTTTGCCGACGATGACGCCACCCTGTGCCGCCAGGCCTTTGGCGATGCGGTGGACTTCGCCGAGCTCGAAGCCCGGGGCTTTGCCACCCTGGCCATGCCCGATGCGCCGTTTGCCGAGGGCAACTACCCCTCCCCATCGGGCAAGTGCGAGTTCTACAGCGCGCGCCTGGCCGCCCAGGGCCTGGACGGCCTGCCCGACCACCTGCCCAACTACGAGCTGCAGGGCAGCTCGGCCCAGTACCCGCTGGCCATGATCTCGCCGCCCGCGCGCAACTTCCTGAACTCGACCTTCGTCAACGTGAAGACCCTGCGCGACATCGAAGGCCGGCCGCTCTTGGAGATCCACCCCGACGACGCCGAGGCGCGCGGCATCGCCAACGACAGCGTGGTGCGCGTGTTCAATGCCCGGGGCAGCTACCGCTGCCATGCCAGCGTGTCGCGCCGCGCGCGGCCCGGTGTGGTCAACGGCATGGGCATCTGGTGGCGCAAGCTGGGGCTCGATGGCACCAACGTCAACGAGATCACCAGCCAGGCCCTGACCGACCTGGGCCGCGCCCCCACCTTCTACGACTGCCTGGTGGAGGTGGAGGCGGTGAACGAGGCGGCCTGAACCGTCACGCCCCGGGCGCCAGCGCCAGGTAGTGGTGCACCGCGGGCTTGTCCGGGCCCTGGTGAAAGCGCAGCGCCTGCGCCTGCAGATCGGCATCGGCCTGGGAGACCCGGTCGTGCTGGCGCAGGTGCTCGGCCCAGGATTCGACCAGGAACCATTCGATCACGCGCCCGGGCTCGCCCGTGTGCTCGGCCACGCCCCAGGCATAGGCCCCGTCGCGCCGGCGTTCTGCCGCCACCAACTGCATGGCCTGCAGAAAGGCCGGCTGGTCCTCCTTGCGGATGCAGTATTCCACCTGCACCATGACCGGGCCGCGGTCGTGCGCCACCGGCTCGGCCAGCAGGGGCTCAGGCCAGTGGCGCGAGGGCTGCAGGTCTGCCTCACCCGTGGGCAGCTTCACGCGGTGGAACACGAAGGCCACCCCCACCAGCCCGGCCGCGCCGATGAGCAGCGTGGTCGCCACGCCGAGTTGCCCCGCCACCAGGCCCCAGCCCAGGCTGCCGGCCGCCATGGCGCCGTTGAACACCATGAGGTAGATGGCCAGGCCACGCCCGCGCACCCAGTTGGGCAGCACCGCCTGGGCCACGCCGTTGAGCGTGGTCAGCGCAATGATCCATCCCAGGCCCAGCACCAGCATCAGGGCCACGGCGGCCCATTGCGGGGGCGCCAGCGTGAGCACGGCCATCACGCCGGCCGTGAGCAGCGAGGCGGTGAGCACCAGGCCGTCGGTGTCGAGCCGGCGGCGCAGCTTGGGCAGCAGCACGGCGCCCAGGATGGCACCAGCCCCCACGGCCCCCAGCAGCACGCCGTAGAACCCGGCCGAGCCACCCAGCATGCGCCGGGCCACCAGGGGCAGCAGCGCCCACACGGAGCTGGCGAACAGGAAGAACACGGCGGCACGCAGCAGCACCACATGCAGCTCACGGCTGGCGCGGGCATAGCGCACGCCGGCGCGGAAGGCGCCGAAGAACTGCTCGCCGCGCCCCGTATCCACCGCCGCCGGCCGGCGCCACCACAGCAGCGCCGCAATCACGAACACATAGCTCAGCACATCCAGGCCATAGGCCGCGGCCGCGCCGAAGCTGGCCAGCAGCAGCCCGCCGACGGCCGGGCCCACGGCGCGCGCGATGTTGATGCCCAGGGAGTTGAGCGCCACGGCATTGCGCAGCTCGCTGCGCGGCACCAGCTCGGGCACGATGGACTGCCAGGTGGGGCCCATGAGAGCCGCGCCCACGCCGCCCAGGAAGGTCAGCGCGATCAGGTACTCCACTGTGAGCGTGTGGGTGTGGGCCAGCAGCAGCAGCGCACCGCTCACGCCAGCCAGCAGAACCTGCACGGCGATCAAAAAGCGCCGGCGGTCCAGGATGTCCGACAGCACGCCGGCCGGCAGCGCCAGCAAAAAGACGGGCAGCGTGGCCGCCGTCTGCACCAGGGCCACGGCCGTGGGGCTGGTGGAGAGCTCGGTCACCATCCAGGCGCTGGCCACGTCGCGCATGAAGCTGCCGATGTTGCCCAGCACCGTGGCGGCCCACAGCACCGCGAACACCGGCAGACGCAGCGGGGCAAAGGCGCCGCCGCTGGCTGCCGCGGCGGGTTGCGCGGAGGGGTGTTGGTGTTCATGCGCCATGCAGGCCTCCCAGGTCGTGCCAGGCCACAAGGACGAATCCGCCCGCCAGGCCCCAATGTTCAAAGAATGCGTTGGCCGTGGCCCGGCGTTCCGCCGGGGCGGCCTGCCAGAAACGGTCGGCCACAAAGGCGGCCAGCACCGTGAAGCCCGCCAGGGCCAGTGCCCCCAGCCAGCGGTACCAACCCGAGACCACGAGGGCCGAGGCCCCGAGCTGCAACGCGATGGTGGCCAGCGCGATCGGTGCGGCCGGCGCCAGGCCGAAGTGCCGCATCTCGGCCACGGCACCGCCAAAGTCGCGCGCCTTGGTGATGCCGCCCTGCAGGTAGGCGGCGCACAGGCACAGCAGGGCCAGCGACTGCACCCAGGGTGCGGTCGCTGCGGAGTGAAGAGCGTCTGCCATCACACCGCCCAGCATGCGCAGCCGAGCGCCCCCCAGAAGCCCTTGAGGTCGGCAATGGGCAACTGGCTGCTCCACGCCGTGGCGTGCTGGTGGCCGTGCACATTGCAGTCGTTGGCGCAGGCACAGGCCGCCGCCGCGCGGCGCATCACGGCCTGCAGTGGCGCGCCTTCCTTGTCGCCCCAGCCGCCATAGCCGCCGAAGGTGCGCACCGGCGACCAGTCGGGCATGGCCGGCGGCGGCGCGGCGCCGTCGTGCGCGGCAAAGTCGCCCGCGCCGTAGACCACCTTGCCGCCCACCACGGTGAGCAGGGCCGTGGTGTCGGCGATGTCGGATTCGGGGCAGGCAAAGAAATCGCGATCGGGAACCACCAGGTCGGCGAGCTGGCCCACCTCGATGCGGCCCTTCTTGCCCTCTTCGTTGCTGAACCAGGTCACGTTCTCGGTCCACATGCGCAGCGCGGCCTCGCGGTCCAGGCAGTTGCGCTGCGGAGTCAGTTGCAGGCCGCCCACGGTCTTGCCCGTGACCAGCCAGGACAGCGACACCCAGGGGTTGTAAGAGGCCACGCGCGTGGCGTCGGTGCCGGCGGAGACCTTGACGCCTTTTTCCAGCATGCGCTTGACGGGCGGCGTGGCCTCGGCCGCGCCGGCGCCGTAGCGCTCGACGAAGTACTCGCCCTGGTAGGCCATGCGGTGCTGCACGGCCACGCCGCCGCCCAGCGCGGCGATGCGGTCGATGGAGCGCTCGGAGATGGTCTCGGCATGGTCGAAGAACCAGTTCAGCCCCGCCAGCGGCGTGTCGCGGTTCACCTTCTCGAACACGTCGAGCGCGCGGGTGATGGTCTCGTCGTAGGTGGCGTGCATGCGCCAGGGCCAGCGGTTCTGCGCGAGGATGCGCACCACCTCTTCGAGGTCGTCCTCCATCTCGGGGCCCATCTCGGGCCGGGGCTGGCGGAAGTCCTCGAAGTCGGCGGCCGAGAACACCAGCATCTCGCCCGCGCCGTTGTGGCGGAAGTAGTCCGTGCCCTGCTTGTATTGCGAGGTCGCCGTCCAGTGCAGGAAGTCCTCCTTCTCCTGCTTGGGCTTTTGCGTGAACAGGTTGTAGGCCAGGCGGATGGTGAGCTGGTCGGCATCGGCCAGTTCCTGGATCACCGCATAGTCGTCCGGGTAGGCTTGGAAGCCCCCGCCCGCGTCGATGGCGCCCGTCACGCCCAGGCGGTTGAGTTCGCGCATGAAGTGGCGCGTGGAATTGACCTGGAAGTCGTGCGGCAGCTTGGGGCCCTTGGCCAGCGTGGCGTACAGGATGGCAGCATTGGGCTTGGCCAGCAGCAGACCGGAGGGGTTGCCCGCGCTGTCGCGCACGATCTCGCCGCCCGGGGGCGCGGGCGTTTCGCGGGTGTAGCCCACGGCGCGCAGCGCGGCGGCGTTGAGCAGGGCGCGGTCGTACAGGTGCAGGATGAACACCGGCGTGTCGGGCGCCACGGCATTGAGCTCGGCAATCGTAGGCAGGCGCTTCTCGGCGAACTGGTGCTCGGTGAAACCGCCCACCACGCGCACCCATTGCGGCGCGGGCGTCACCGCCACCTGGCGGCGCAGCATGGCCATGGCGTCGGCCAGGCTGCGCACGCCGTCCCAGCGCAGCTCCATGTTGAAGTTCAGGCCGCCGCGGATGATGTGCAGGTGGTTGTCGATGAGGCCGGGCAGCACGGAGCGGCCCTGCAGGTCGATGACGCGCGTGCCCGGGCCGGCCAGCGGCAGGATCTCGCGGTCCGTGCCGACCTGGGTGAAACGGCCGCCGGTGATGGCCACGGCGCTGGCCGTGGGCTGGGCCCGGTTGAGCGTGGTGAAGCGGCCGTGGTGCAGGATCAGGTCGGGCGTGCTGGTCTGGGCCATGGGAGGGGTTCTTTCAGGGACGGGAGGGGGAAGACAGGCGCCGCAGTATCGGGCACCTGCCGGGTCATCGCGATGAAAACGCAGGGCCAAAGCCCCTGCCGTCAGCCTTCGTGGGCGTTGAACATGGTCTTGGCGTAGGTAATGCCCAAGCCGTATCCGCCGCCGAACTTCTTGGCGATGCCCGTCGTCATGTCGTAGGTCTCACCGCGCGCCCAGTCGCGCTGCAGCTCCAGCAGGTACTGCAGGGACGTGATGGGCCGTGCACCGGCCTGCACCATGCGCTCCATGGCGCGGTTGTGGGCCTCGGCGGAGATGTCGCCGCTGGCGTCGGCGATCACGTAGACCTCGAAGCCCTGGTCCAGCGCCGACAGGGCCGGCCCCACGATACAGACGCTGGTCCACAGGCCGGCCAGCACGATGCGTGGCTTGCCGATGGCGTTGATGCGCTCGATCACGGCCGCATCCTCCCAGGTGTTCATGGAGGTGCGGTCCAGCAGCGCCTGACCGGGGAACGGGGCCGTGACTTCCTCGAACATGGGGCCCGAGAAGCTCTTTTCGGCCACCGTGGTGAGGATGGTCGGCACCTTGAAGCCCGCGGCGGCGCTGGCCACCAGGCCGGCGTTGGAGCGCAGCGTGATCGCGTCGATGGAATGCGTGGCAAAGGCCATCTGCGACTGGAAGTCGATCATCACCAAGGTGTGGTCGTTCGGGGTCAGCAGCGTGGAACCGGCGGTGGGCTTGGCGATGGGCGTCATGGGAATCTCCTGGAAAGTGATGAAGTGATGAAAAGGGGTCGAGCAAGAACCGGGCTCAGCGGGGCATCGTGGGCAGTTCGTTGGGGCGCAGGTCGAACACCAGCACCTCGGCCTGCTCGCCATCGGCGAAGCGCAATTCCCTGGGCTCGCGGATGCGGGCGCCGTCGCCTTCGGACAGGCGCTCGCCGTTGACCGTGAGGCTGCCGCGGGCCACATGCACATACACATGGCGGTCGGCACCGACGTCCAGCGTGGCGGACTCAGCACCGTCGAACAGGCCGGCATAGACCCGGGCGTCCTGGTTCACGGCCAGGGAGCCGTCGGCGCCTTCGGGCGAGATGATCTGGCGCAGGCGGCCGCGCTTGTCGGCCTCGCTGAAGTGCACCTGCTGGTAGCGGGGGCTTGCACCGCGCACACCGGGCACGAGCCAGATCTGCAGAAAGTGCACGGCCTCGTCGCCCGAGTGGTTGAACTCGCTGTGCTCCACGCCGGTGCCGGCGCTCATCATCTGCACGTCACCGGGGCGGATGACCGAACCCGTGCCCATGGAGTCCTTGTGCTCCAGCGCGCCTTCGAGCACGTAGGAGAAGATTTCCATGTCGCGGTGGCCGTGGGTGCCAAAACCCTTGGAAGGGGCCACGCGGTCGTCGTTGATCACCAGCAGGTCCGAGAAGCCTTGCTGCTTGAGGTCACGGTAGTGGCCGAACGAGAAGGTGTGGCGCGAGTGCAGCCAGCCGTGGTTGGCGTTGCCGCGTTGGTGGGCTTTGCGGATGTCGAGCATGGTGATGTCCTTTCTTCAGATTCGATGTGATTCACACTGGGCATCTGGACCTGCCATCGGGCAGTTTTCAGAGAGCTGCAGTGCTCGGGTGAAGAAAGTATCTCGCTGCAGAGGGGGCCGTAGGTTGAAACATCAAGCACCCTATGATCGATAATTTCGATGATGAAGATCTGCCGCTTTTCGCCATGTTGAAACTGACCCTCGAAGCCATCGAACTCGTGGACGCCATCGCGCGGCACGGCTCCTTTGCGGGCGCGTCCGAGCAGCTGCACAAGGTGCCGTCCACCATCTCCTACGCCGTGGGCAAGCTGGAGGAACAACTGGGCTTTGCCCTGTTCACGCGCAACGGGCCGCGCGTGACCCTCACGCCTGCGGGGCAGGAGATGCTCAAGGAAGGCCGCTGGCTGCTCGTGGCTGCGGGCCACCTGGAATCGCGCATGCGCCAGATCGCCACGGGCTTCGAGTCGGAGCTGCGCCTGGTGCACGACTCGCTGATCCCCACCAGCGCCTTCAACGACGACATCTGCGCCTTCGAGGACCTGAACTGCGGCACGCGCCTGCGCATCGGCTGCGAGGCGCTCACCGGCACCTGGGAAGCGCTGCGCGAGGGCCGCGCCGACATCATCGTGGCGGCCGGCGAGGGCCCGGCCGGCGGTGGCTACAAGGCCGTGGCCGTGGGCAGCCTGGAATTCGCCTTCTGCGTGACGGCCACGCACCCGCTCGCGCAACTCAAACGCCCACTGGCGCGCAACGACCTGCTGGAGCACACGGCCGTGGTGGTGGGCGATGGCGCGCGTTCGCTGTCGGACCGCACCGTGGGCCTGCTGGCAGGGCAGCGGCGCATCACCGTGCCCTCCATGGCGGCCAAGATCGCCTGCCAGAGCGCGGGCCTGGGCCACGGCTTCGTACCGCGCGCCTGCGTGCGCCACGAGCTGGAGAGCGGCATTTTGGTCGAGCTGGCGGTGCAGGAGCCGCGCGCCGACGAAACCTTCTGGCTGGCCTGGAAGCCCGAGCACATGGGCGAGGCGCTCAAGTGGTGGCGCCAGCGGCTGGACCGGCCGCTGCTGCCGGGGATCCTGCCCCACTGACCCCGCCCAGCCTGCTCAGCCCGCAGCCAGCAGGTGCGGCAGGCGCTCGGCCAGCAGGTCGATCACCACGCGCGTCTTGAGCGGCAGCGCCCGCGACTGTGGCCACACGGCGCTCAGGGCGTAGCCAAAGGGTTCGGGCTCTTCAAACACCTTGCGCAACTGGCCGGCAGCCACCGCATCGGCCACCAGCCAGGCCGGCAGGCGCGCCAGGCCCACGCCCTGTACAGCCGCCATGGCCGCGACCTCCAGGCTGTTGCAGCTGAAGTGAAAGCGCGAGGGCGCGATGAAATCGACCACGCGCCCCGCCGCACCGTGGAACTGCCAGGGGTGCGGCCCGGTCTCGCGCGCATAGCCGACAAAGCTGTGCGCCCCCGGTTCGGCGAGCAGTGCCTGCATGTCGGCCGGACGCCCATGCGCGGCCAGGTAGGCCGGCGAGGCGTACACGCCCATCCACTGGTGGCCGAGCAGCCGCGCCGCGAGCACCGCACTGTCGCCCAGCGGGCCACTGCGCACGGCCAGGTCGATGCCCTCTTCGATGAGGTCGATGCGCCGGTCGCTGAACGCCAGCTCGAAGGCCAGCTCGGGGTGGCGCTGGCCCAGCTCCATGAGCAGCGGCGCCAGGCGCACGCGGCCGATCAGCTCGGGCGCGGTGATGCGCACGCGCCCGCTGGGCACGAGGCGCCCGGCTTCGAGCGCGGCGTCGGCGGCATCGAGCTCATCGAGCGCACGGCGGCAGCGCTCGTAGTAGGCCTGGCCGTTCTCGGTCAGGCTCTGGCTGCGCGTGGTGCGCTGGAACAGCCGGGTGCCCAGGCGCTCTTCGAGCCGGGCCACGCTCTTGCCCACGGCCGAGCGCGTGCGCTGCAGGCGCTGTGCGGCCAGCGCGAAATTGCCGGCCTCGACGGCCGCGACAAAGGCTTCGATGCCTGCGAGGCGTTCGCTCATTGATTCTTTTCAGTCGCCATTCATGGGAGTAAATGGCTTCACTGCAGAGTGGATAGAGCCAATAGCATGGCCCATCTTTTCACGAACCGCAAGGAACCCGACATGTCCGCCCCCCTTCTTTCCCGCCGCTGGCAGATCACCGGCTTTGGCCGCCAGCACCTGCAGCGCGCCGAGGTGCCCGTGCCCCGACCCGGCCCCGGCCAGATCCTGGTGCGCGTGGAAGCCGCCTCGCTCAACTACCGCGACCTGATGCTGACCGACAACGCCTATGGCTGGACGCCGCCGCTGCCCTTTGTGCCCGGCTCCGACCTCGCGGGCACGGTGCAGGCTGTGGGCGAGGGCGTGACCCGCTGGCACGGCGGCGAGCGCGTGGTCAGCAGCTTCATGGCGGGCTGGATCGACGGCGTGATGCCGCCCGAGGCCTTCGCACTGGGCGGCCCCGGCCCCGGCACGCTGGCATCGCACGTACTGCTCGACGCGCAATGGGCCGTGGCCGCGCCCCGCACACTCGACGCAGCCCAGGCCAGCACCTTGCCCTGCGCCGCGCTGACGGCGTGGTTCGCGCTGGTCGAACAGGGCGCGCTGCGCGCGGGCCAGACGGTGCTGATCCACGGCACGGGCGGTGTGGCCCTGTTCGGCCTGCAGTTCGCGCGCATGCACGGGGCCCAGGCCATCGTGGTCTCGGGCGCACAGGACAAGCGCGAACGGGCCCTGGCACTGGGCGCGAGCCATGTGCTGGCGCGCGACGCCGACTGGCCCGCGGCGGTGCGCGAGCTCACGGGGGGCCGCGGCGCCGACCAGGTGCTGGAGACCGTGGGCGGCGCCAACCTGGGGCGTTCGCTGGAGGCGCTGGCGCAAGGCGGCCGGCTGTCGGTGATCGGCGTGCTCGCGGGCGGGGAGATCCGCGGATCGGCCTACGACACCATCCGCAGCCGCGCAACCGTGCAGGGCCTGAGCGTGGGCCACCGGCGCGCACTGGAGGACATGGTGCGCGCCATCGACGCGAACGCCCTGGCGCCGGTGATCGCCGCCGAGTACGCCTTTGACCAGGTGCCCGAGGCCTTTGCGCACCTGGAGCGCGGTGCCTTCGGCAAGGTGGTGGTACGGTTCTGAGGGCAGCGCGGTGGGTAGGCGCCTACCGCGTGCAATGCATCAGCAGCGCGGGCCCGTCCGGCGTCACGACCTCGCGCACAGGGTGAAAGCCCGCATGGGTATAGCAGCGGATGGCGCGTGCATTGTCCGGGCGCGGGTCGGTCTGCACCAGGGTCACGGCCGGGTCGGCCAGCAGTTGCTGAACAAAGGCCCGCACCATGGCGCGACCCATGCCCCGGTTCAACTGGTCGGCATGGGCAAGGAACTGGTCGATGCCGCGCACCCCGGGGTCGGTCACGTCCTCCCACCAGCCACCGCCCGAGCCCATCGCGGTATAGGACTGGATGAAGCCGATGGGCGCTCCGCCAAGCGAGGCGATATAGGCCAGCGTGGCGCCCGGGGTGCCCTGGTCGGCCACCAGGTCCGCATGCAACTCCTCGACACTCTCGGCCGGCCCCCACCATTGCGCCACATGGGGCCGCAGCAGCCAACCGCGCAGCAGGGGCAGATCCTGCGCGCGCAGCAGATCAAAGCGAAAGCCGGTCACTGCACTCCCTGCGCTCAGGCCGGCCGCCGGGCCATCAGCGCCCACAGGCCAGCAGCCCCCAGCAGCGAGCCCCCAGCCAGGTTGAAGCGGCGCTGCGCGCGCGGCGAAGCCAGCAGCCGGCTGGCCGAGCCGGCGAACACCGCATAGGCCGTGGCGTTGAGCGCGGCCAGCGTGACGAAGGTGGCAGCCAATATCCACATCTGCTGCGCGATGGGGGCACCCGGGCGGATGAACTGCGGCAGGAAGGCCACGAAGAACACGATGCCCTTGGGGTTGAGCGCCGTGACCAGGTAGGTGTTGGCGAACAGCTTCCAGCGCGAGCCCGGGGCCTTGGGTGCGGTGATCTCCGCCACGCCCACGCCGGCGCGCAGCATCTTGAACGCCAGGTACAGCAGGTACAGGCCGCCGGCCCACTTGATGACCGTGAACCAGAAGGCCGAAGTGGCCAGCAGCGTGCCCAGGCCCAGCAGTGACACCGCGAGCGCCGTCGAGTCACCGAGTGCCACGGCCGCGACCAGCGGCACATTGGCGCGGCGGCCATGGGCCATGGAATAGCTGATCACCGTGAGGATGGTGGGGCCGGGAATGACGAGCATCACCGCGCAGGCGGCGACAAAGGCGAACCAGATTTCGAGGGACATGGAAGGTGCTCCTGCGCGGGGCAAGGGCCCGCAGCCCGCCAGTATGTCAAAACCAGCCGCTGTGCGCAGGACCCTCCGACGGCTTGCCCCGCCACCACGCTCAGTAGCCAGCCGGGATATCGGGCTCGACCAGCTGGAGCAACAGGGTCAGCGACTCCTGCCAGCCCAGGTAGCAAGACTCGGCAGGGATCACGGCGGGGATGCCCTCTTGCACCACGCTCATCTCGGTGCCGCAGGACACGGGAGTCAGCGTGACGGTGGTGGTCATCTCGCCGGGCAGGTTGGCATCGTCGAAGCGTGCGCTGTAGCGCAGGCGCTCCCCGGGCACCAGCTCCAGGTAGGTGCCACCAAACGAATGGCTGCCGCCCGCGCCATGGTTGGTGAAGGACATGCGGTAGGCGCCACCGACACGGGCGTCAAGCGCATGCACCTCGGCCGTGAAGCCGTGCGGCGGCAGCCACTTGACCAGCGCCTGCGGCGTGAGGAAGGCGCGGTAGATGCGGTCGGGCGTGGAACGGATCACGCGGTGGAGACGGACGGTGCCGGTGGTAGCAGTGCTCATGGTGGGATGCCTGTGAAGAAGCAGAGGACGGCCCTCTGGTAACTACGACGTGCGACCATGGCCCAGATCGACACCGAGTACCCCAGGGTAATCCCTTATTTTTCGGAATCGCTGCGCGAAAGGTCTACCAGCAGGTCCAGCCGCCGCACGGCCTTCCAGGTCTCGCGCTTGAAGGCACGGTGGTAGGCGTCGATGGCGGCGGTGGAGCGCTCCGCGACGGCCTGGGCGGCCTCCTGCGAACGGGAGCGCATGTAGTAGACGAGAAAGTCGCCCTCGGCGCCTGCATCGAGGAAAACCGACTCCACCGTCACCCCCTCGGCAGCCAGGGTGGCCAGGGCGTCTTCCCTGTGGCTGCGCAGGTGCTCCGCCCATTCGCGCACCCGGGGCAGGGAACCAGGCTCCAGCAGGATGCGGGCGCAGACGACTTCTTCGGGCATAGGGGCAAACAGGCGGGCGCCATGAAAAAAGGGCCACTATCGCCGGAGCACCCGGCAATGGCAACCCTTGGGCACAAGGGGCAGAGCGCCCCGTGTGGAAACCGGTCAGTCGAGCTTGACGCCAGCGGCCTTGATGATCTCGCCCCAGCGCTTGGACTCCGCACGCGCCATGGTGCGGAACTGCTCGGGCGTGCCGGGCAGGGGTTCCATGCCGAAGTCGCTCATGCGCTTGAGCACGGCAGGGTTGGCCAGCGCCTTGTTGAGGTCGCCGTTCAGGCGCGCGGTGATGGCGGGCGGCAGGCCCGCGGGGCCGAGGATGCCCTGGAAGGCATAGACCTCGGTGTTGGGCACGCCGGCCTCGGCCAGCGTGGGCACGTCGGGCAGGGCCGACACGCGCTTGGCCGAGCCGATGGCCAGGACACGCACCTTGCCGCTGGTGATGACCGGCAGTCCTGCCGCCAGGTCCAGGAACATGCAGGGCACCTGGCCGCCCATCACATCCTGCAGCGCAGGCGCAGCGCCGCGGTAGGGGATGTGCGTGAGGAAGGTCTTGGTGCGGTTCTTGAACATCTCCATCGCCAGGTGGTGCGGCGAGCCGTTGCCGGGCGAGGCGTAGTTGAGCTTGCCGGGGTTGGCCCGCGCATAGGCCAGGAATTCCTTGAGCGTCTTGGCCTCGAAGGACGGGTGCACCACCAGCGCCAGCGGGAAACGGCTGATGCCGCCCACATAGGTGAAGTCTTTCTCGGGGTTGAACGGCAGCTTGGTGAACAGGTGCTCGTTGAAGGCCAGCACGGCGTTGTCGGCCGACATGAAGGTGTTGCCGTCGGGCTTGGCCGTGGCCACGAGCTGGGCGCCGATGTTGGTGGCCGCGCCGGGGCGGTTGTCCACCACGATCTGCTGGCCCAGGGTCTGGCGCATGGCCTCGGCCACGGTGCGGGCCAGCACATCGGTGCCGCCGCCGGCCGGGTAGGGCACCACCCAGCGCAGGGGCTGGTCGGGCCAAGTGGCCTGGGCCTGGGCCCAGGGGGCAGCAGCAGAAGCACCGGCGGCCGCCAGGGCGGAAAGAAGGGTACGACGTTGCAAGGTCATGGTTGTCTCCGTGATGTGAAGAAAGAAATCAGGTGGCCGGCGGGGCTGGCTAGCGCTGCGCCTGGGGCGCCGGGCCCTGGCGCGTACCCGGTGGCGCATGCAGCACGCGCGTGACGCGAAAGCCCTTGGCGGCCATCAGGGCCGGCAGGCCCTCGGGGCCCACCATGTGCAGCACGCCCACGGCCGCGAACACCGCGTGGCCCGCCGCATGCTGGGCGGCGATGCCATCGGCCAGCGCGGGGTTGCGGCCTTGCACGATGCGAGCGTAGTCGGCGCGGTCTTCGGCGGTCTTGAGGCAATCGCACCAGTCGCCATAGTCGCGCAAGGTGTCGAGTTGCCCTTCGGCCCAGGCCTGTGTGAGGGTGGTGATGATCTTGCGCGCCTGGCCGCCTTCGAGCTGGCGCAGGCCTTCTTCCAGGGTGCGCGCCACCTTGGCCGGGTCGTCCGAGACCAGCAGCGCGATCTGCGCCTCGGCGGATTCCAGCGAGACCACCTTCTTGTCCATGGCGCGCGCCAGGCCTGCGAGGAACAGGTCGATGCCATAGGCCGGGTCGATCCCCACGGTGCGCGCCGCCAGCCCGACCAGCGACATGAGCTGGATCTCGGGCCGCAGGCGCACCAGGCCCGCATCGGCACACAGGGCTTCGCGCTGCGCGCGCAGGCGCCGTGCCAGAGATTCGGGCAGCGGGGGTGTCTGGGGCCCGGGCAGCACGGCCGTGGCCAGACCGCCGGCCACCGCCGGGTCCATCAGGTCCACTTCGAGTGCGATGCGGTCGGCACGGCGCAAGGCCTCGCGCACCGACGGTCCGGGCAGCACCCAGCCGCGCTCGGCGGCGTGGATGGTGCCGTAGAGCCAGCTGGTGCGGCCGTCCTTCTCGATGCGCCAGAGCAGGCCGCGGTCACGGTCGTCGCGCCGGGCCGCTTCAGCATCGGCGGGGCCGATGGGTGTGGCGGCGGGCGGGCAGGCGCGGTCCGGTTCCGCCGGGGCCTGGGCTTGCACCGCCCAGGCGGGCAGCAGCAGGGCCAACCAGGCCGCGCCGGCACGCAGGCGCTGCGTCAGGCCCCAGGGCATCAGGCCGGCTCCGTGATCGTTTGGTCGATGGCGCCGAAGATGCTCGCGCCATCCTTGCCCTTGACCTCGATGCGGATGGTGTCGCCGAACTTCATGAACTCGGTGCTGGGCTTGCCGTCCTGGATGGTCTCGATGCAGCGCTTCTCGGCGATGCAGCTGTAGCCCTTGGGCCATTCGGTGCGGCCGCCCTGCTCCACGCCCTTGTTGCTCACGGTGCCGCTGCCGATGATGGAGCCGGCGCGCACGTTACGCGTCTTGGCCACGTGGGCGATGAGCTGGCCGAAATGGAAGGTCATTTCGGGGCCGGCATCGCACATGCCGACCTTGCGGCCGTTCCAGGTGGATTGCACCACCAGGTCCAGGCGGCCGTGGTTCCAGGCGTCGCCCAGCTCGTCCAGCGTCACGGCCACGGGGCCGAAGGCAGTGGCCGGCTTGCTTTGGAAAAAGCCGAAGCCCTTGGCCAGCTCGGCCGGGATCAGGTTGCGCAGGCTCACGTCGTTCACGATGGTGACCAGGCGGATGCCGTCCAGGGCCTGCTCAGGCGTGCTGCCCATCTTCACGTCGCCGGTGATCACGGCGATCTCGGCCTCGAAGTCTATGCCCATGGCCTCGCTGGGCACCACCACATCGTCGCAGGGGCCGATGAAGTCGTCACTGCCGCCCTGGTACATCAGCGGGTCGGTGTAGAAGCTCTCTGGCACCTCGGCATTGCGCGCCTTGCGCACCAGCTCCACGTGGTTGATGTAGGCCGAGCCGTCGGCCCACTGGTAGGCGCGCGGCAGCGGGGCCATGCACTGGGCCGCATCGAACGGGAAGGCATGGCGCGCACGGCCGGCGTTGAGCTGGTCGTACAGGTCCTGCAGTTGGGGCGAGAGGAAGCCCCAGTCATCGAGCACCTGCTGCAGCTTGCTGGCGATGCCGGTCGCATAATGGGCCGTGCCCAGGTCGCGCGAGACGACGACCAGTTGGCCGTCGCGCGAGCCGTCTTTGTAGGTGGCGAGTTTCATGGAGGCAGGATCCTTTGTCTCTGGACGGTGCAACCCGCAGCGCAAATTACGCTTGGGTAAATTGATTTAACTAAACAAAACCATCAAATTTTAGTGCACATGGACAAAGAACGTGCAGGTATCCAGTCCGTGGAGGTCGGCTTTGCCCTGCTGGAAGGACTCACGCGCGCCCGCGGGCCGCTCATGCTCAAGGACCTGGCGGCCTCGGCCGGCATGAGTGCGGCCAAGGCCCACCGCTACCTCGTGAGCTTCCAGCGCCTGGGCCTGGTCACGCAGGACAGCCGCACCGCACGCTACGACCTGGGCCCAGGGGCGCTGAAGCTCGGCCTGGCCTCGCTGGCGCGGCTCGACGCGGTGCGCCTGGCGCGCGAGCGCATGCCGGCGCTGATGGAGCAGATCGGCCACACGCTGGCGCTGGCGGTCTGGGGCAACCATGGGCCCACCATCGTGCACTGGGAGGAGTCGCCCCAGGCCGTGACCGCCAACCTGCGCCTGGGCGACGTGATGCCGCTGCTGTCTTCGGCCACGGGCCGCTGCTTTGCCGCCCACCTGGCACCCGAGGTAGCCGCACCGCTGCTCCAGGAAGAACTGGCCCGCGCCACCAAGATGCGCCGCACCGACCTGCCCACCACCATGGACGAGGTGCAGACCCTGCTGGCCGACGTGCGCGCGCGCGGCGCGGCGCGCGTGGTGGACACGCTGCTGCCCGGCATCGTGGGCTTTTGCGCGCCGGTGTTCGACGCCGATGGCCACCTGGAGCTGGGCATTACCACGCTGGGCTCGGTCGCCACCTTCGACCCCGAATGGGGCGGCGCCATCGACACCCCGCTGCGCGCAGCCGCGGCCCAGCTCTCGCACGACCTGGGCGCAGGCGCCGCATGATGCCGGGGCCATCCCGCTGATGCCCCGGCGCGCGCTGATCGCCCTCACCGCACTGGTGCTGGCCCTGCACTGGCTGCTGCTGCGCGGCGTGCCGCTGGCCTGGGACAGCCCGGCCGCCCCCACGGGCCAGGTGTTCAGCACGCGCACCATCGCGGCGGCGCCCGCGCCAGTGGCAGCACCGGCGCCCGCGCCTTCGGCGGCGCCTGCCCCACCGCCCGCAGCGCCGACGCCCGCACCGCGCAAGCGCACGCCACGTCCCCCACCGGCCGCCGAAGCGGCGCCCGCCGAGCAGCCCGCAGCCCTGCCAGATCCCGTGCCCCCGCCCGAACCGGCCATGGAGGCGGCAACGCCCACGGTCGCGCTCGAGCCCCCTCCTGCCGCACCGGAGCCTGCGGCCTCTGCCCCCGTGGCGGCTGCATCCGCCCCGGCCGCTCCGGCCTCCACACCGGTGGAGGTGAATCCCACGGCCGCCGGCATCGACATCGCTCCCCCCGGCAGCGGCACGGGCCAGAACGCCAGCGCCGCAGCGCCGCCGGTGCAGATTCCCGCCCCGGTGCGCCTGACCTACGAGGTCAAGGGCCAGGCCAAGAAGTTCGATTACACGGCACGGGCCGAACTGCTGTGGCAGCACGATGGCAGCCGCTACGAGGCGCGCCAGGAGGTGAGCGCCTTCCTTATCGGTTCACGCACCCAGCGCAGCGCCGGCCTGGTCACCGCCCAGGGCCTGCAGCCCGAGCGGTTCGGCGACCGCTCGCGCAGCGAGCAGGCCGCGCATTTCGACTATGGCAAGGGGCTGGTGACCTTCAGCGCCAACACGCCCCAGGCACCCATCGGCCCCGGCGCGCAGGACCGGCTGAGCATGTTCATCCAGCTGGCGGCCATGCTGGCGGCCGACCCGGCACGCTACACGCCGGGCACGCAGATCACGCTGACCACCGTGAGCGCCCGCAATGCCGACCGCTGGACCTTCAGCGTCGAAGCCCCCGAAACCCTGCACCTGCCTGTGGGTGCCACGCCCGCCCTGAAGCTGCTGCGCCTGCCCCGGCGCGACTACGACCAGAAGGCCGAACTGTGGCTGGCGCCGGGCCTGGGCTACCTGCCCGTGCGCATCAAGCTCACCCAGTCCAACGGCGACTTCGCCGACCTGCTGCTGCGCGGTAGCGACAAACCCTGATCGGCGGCCCACGGTCGCGGCGCTGTGCACCGCCGGTGCGGCGGATGCGTTGTAGGAGAGTGGCGCGAGCGGTGTTGCATTCTTTCCACCCGGGGCGAAATCCTCCTGCGAAACTGCCGCAGCGCACAATTCGTGAAATACTGTTACCACGCAGAGCCCGCCCCCGGGGCTTGAACTCTGCCGACCCGCTGTCATCTGACATTCATATCGACAAAGGGAACACGATGCACATGCTCTACGACTCCGAATCCTTTGTGGTGGTCCATATGCTGCCCGACGCCCGGGAGTCCGCTGGCCAGGCGCTCAACGACACGGCACCGCCCAAGCCCCAGCTCGCACGCCACGGCTTCGAGATCGTGGACAAGCGCTCGGGCAAGGAGGTCTACCTGGACGGATCGTGGGCCGAGATGTTCCAGCAGCAGATCCTGGCCTGGCAGCGCGACACCCCAACGCAGGAAGAAGTGGAAGACGCCCTGGACCGCTACGCAGGCCTGGCGCAGAACCCCGTCGTGGTCCACTGACGCACGGCCGGCGGCGGATCACTCCGCCGGGTAGATCCGCCGGAACAACGGCTCCACCAGGATCAGCACGGCAATCAGCCGGCACACCTGGAAGGCCGTGACCACGGGCACGCCCAGCTGCAGCACCTTGGCCGTGATGGCCATCTCGGTGATGCCGCCCGGCGATGTGCCCAGCAGCAGCGTCACCCAGGGCAGGCCCGTGCCCCAGGCGAGCAGGCCCGCGAACAGTGCGCAGATGCCCATGAGCCCGAAAGTGCCGAGTGCCACCGTGCCCAGCCAGCGCGGCGCCGTGCGCAGGAAGTCGGCACGAAAGCGCACCCCCAGGCTGACCCCGATGACGAGCTGGGCCGCATTGGACAGCCCCTGCGGCACGGCCGAGAAGGCGATGCCCGCCATGGCAAAGCCCATGGACACCACCAGCGCCCCCATGAACCAGGGGTTGGCCCGGCCCAGTTTGTCCATGGTCAGGGCACCCGCCCCCGTGAGCACGGCCAGCAGTGCCAAGCCCGGCCAGTCCACCATGCGCGTTGCCGGGGGCAGGATGTCGAGGCCGTGCAGCCCGCTCCATTGCAGTGCAAAGGGAATGGTCACGGTGACGATGAGCAGGCGCAGGCTGTGGCTCGCCGCGACGAGGTCGGTGCGCGCATTCTCGCGCTCGGCCAGCAGGGTCATTTCCGAGGCCGCGCCGATGGCGCCCGAGAAGTAGCTGGTCGCGCGCATCATGCTGGCGGGCACGCCATGCATGCGCGGCGCATGCACGCGGTACAGCCAGGCGCCGAACAGCCAACCCAGCACCAGCGCCCAGGCGATGCCCAGCGCAATCGCCCACCACAGGCCGGCCACCAGGGCCATGACCTGGGGCGTGAAATACAGGCCCAGCGCCGCGCCGATGGTCCACTGCCCGGCATTGCGCAGCGGCCCCCAGCTTTCGGTAGGCGCACCGACGATGGACAGCAGCGAGGTGGCCAGCAGCGGGCCGATCATCCAGGGCAGCGGGGTTTGGAGGGCCACGCAGGCGGCGGCCGCCGCCCAGGCCACGGCCAGGGTGAGCAGCACGCGGGTGGCGAATTGGAAATAAGTACGCATACGAAAGGCGGGACCTGCGAGTATCGCCCGCGCCCGCCGATGCCCCCGAAAGCCCTGCACTGCCCGTCGGGCATGGCAGGCATCGCCAGCTACGCGGACCGAAGATCCGGCCCCGGATCACTGCAGGCGGCCTGCGCCAGCAGCGACAGGCGCTGCACCAGCGGCGCGAACAGCTCCACCGGCGTGTGGCCATAGCCCAGCACCAGGCCGTTGTCCTCGGGCCGGGGCTGCAACGCGAAGGCCGACAGCGGCGCAGGCGCCATGCCGTGCTCGCGTGCGGCGCTGGCGATGGCCCGGTCCGGGTAGGCGGGCGGCAGGCGCACCATGAGGTGCATGCCGCAGTGCCCCCCTTCGATGCCATGCGGCACCAGGAGGTGCTGCGCCAGCGCGCTGCGCAGCTGCTGCTGGCGCTCGCGGTAGAGGCGGCGCATGCGGCCCAGGTGGCGGCCGAACTGGCCGCTGTCGATGAAGTCCGCCAGCGCCAGTTGGGCATGGCGCTGGCCGCCGCGCAGCATTTCGGCCAGGGGCTGGCGCACCGCGGCAAGCACTGGCTCGGGCAGCACCAGAAAACCGATGCGCAGCGCGGGGAACATGGTCTTGCTGAAGGTGCCCACATAGAGCACCGGGGCCCCATCGGCCAGGCCCTGCATGGCGGCGATGGGCTCGCCACCATGGCGGAACTCGCTGTCGTAGTCGTCCTCGATGATCCAGGCGCCATGGCGCCGCGCCTGCTCCATGAGCGCCAGGCGCCGCGCCACCGACAGCACGGCCCCGCCCGGGTACTGGTGCGAGGGCGAGGTGTAGACCAGGCGCGGCGTGTGCGCGCGCCAGTCGGCCTCATCGGCCACCAGGCCCTGCGCGTCCACCCGCATGGGCACGGTGTGCAGGTCGCCCGCATGCAGGGCCGACTGGGCGCCCCGGTAGCCGGGGTCCTCCACCCAGGCCGTGTCGCCGGGGTTGCTGAGCAGGCGCACGCACAGCACCAGGGCCTCCTGCGCGCCTTCGGTGATCACCACCTGCTCCGGCGCGCAGCGCACGCCCCGGGCCAGCGCCAGGTGGCGCGCAATGGCGGTGCGCAGCGCCATTTCGCCCAGCGGGTCGCCATAGCCCAGGGCAGCGGGGCCGCCATCGCGCAGCGCCCTGTCGAGCGCACGGCGCCAGGCAGCCAGCGGAAACTGCGACAGGGCGGGCATGCCCGGGCTCAGCCAGTGGGCCGCTGCCGGGCGTGGCGCCCTCGGCTGGATCCGTGCCAGGCGCGCTGCCGTCGCGGGCAGCGGTGCGGCCCGCCCGGGCACCACGCCTGGCACCGAGGGCAGCAGCGACGCCACCCGCGTGCCCTGCCGGTCGGAGTGCACATAGCCCTCGGCCAGCAGGTGTTCATAGGCGGCCGTCACCGTATTGCGCGACAGGGCCAGGGCCTCGGCCAGCGCGCGCGAGCCGGGCAGCGGGCTGCCGGCGGCCAGCCGACCGTCCAGGATCGCCTGCCTCAGCCGCTGGAACAGCTGGCGCCGCAGCGGGTCGGCCCCCGGGCGGTGGTCCAGTGCCTGCTCCAGCAGGGTCTGGGGGACCGGAAGGGTGTCTTGCGGGAGAACGTTGCGCATGCGTGGCACCTGAGAATCATCTGCTTCTGGCACTTTTCGCAATGCCACGCCCAGTTTACCGTGGAGGCTTGGTCGGGCCCATGGCCCGCCCCCGGTTTTCTTTTCACTCCCTGCAACCAAGGACCTTCCCCGCATGGCATCCACCCTGAACGCCTACCAGCAACCTGTCGGCTCCGCCCTGCCCGGCTGGAGCGCGCGCCCGCGCCCCGCACGCGACACGATCGAAGGCCGCTACTGCCGCCTGGAGCCCCTGGATGCGGCACGCCACGCCGCCCAACTGCATGCTGCCTATGTGAAGGCCGCGGACGGCCGCCATTGGACCTACATGACGGTGGGCCCGTTTGCCGACGAGGCCAGCTACCGTGCCCATTGCGAGCAGGCGGCCGCCAGCGCCGACCCGCTGCACTATGCGGTGATCGACCAGCGCACGGACAAGGCCGTGGGCACGCTGTCGCTGATGCGCATCGATCCCGCCAACGGCGTGGTCGAGGTCGGGCATGTGATGTTCTCACCGCTGCTGCAGCGCACCCCGATCTCCACCGAGGCGCAGTACCTGCTGATGAAGTACGTGTTTGCCGATCTGGGCTACCGGCGCTATGAATGGAAGTGCGACAGCCTCAACGGGCCCTCGCGCCAGGCCGCCGCGCGCCTGGGCTTCAGCTTCGAGGGCATCTTCCGCCAGGCCATCGTCTACAAGGGCCGCAGCCGCGACACGGCCTGGTTCTCCATCGTCGACAGCGAGTGGCCGGCACTCAAGGCCGGCTTCGAGCGCTGGCTGGCCGCAGACAATTTCGATGCCCAGGGCCAGCAGCGCGCATCGCTCACGGCACTGCGCACGGCTGCGGGGGCCTGACCCCCTCGGGGCGCGGGGACTGCCGCCTGGCGGCCATCTCGCGCCCCATCGGCGCCAGGGCGTCGGGCCGCAGCAATTGCAGCACGGACGGGTAGGCCACGCCTTCCTCGTCCGCGATGTGACGTGCATAGCGCCCGGCAAAGCGATCGAGCGCGGCCTCGTCCGCCGCGCCAAAGGCGCGGATCTGCCCATCCACCAGGGCCTGCAGTGGCTGCCGTGCCGCGGCCCAATCGGCCACCATGTCCCCATGGTCCTGCAGCAGGCGCTGCACCAGCGCGACCACCGCGGGCGCCCCCTGGGCCAGCAGCGGCGGGAACACATGCAGCTCCTCGTCCTGGTGGTGCAGGGGCGCCGCGATGTCGAAGTAGCGCAGCACGTCGCGCGCCGCCTGGCGGGCGGAATCGTCGCTGCCCTGCTCCCGGACATGCTCGCGCAGCCGGCCCAGCAATGCCAGCGTGCGCTGCACGCGCTCGTGGCAGGCCTCCAGCATGGCAAAGGGTTGCTCGAAGCCCACGGCCGGGGTGTTGAACCCGGGAGGCAAGCCCATCAGCCCCGCCCCTCGGCCGGGTCGAAGGGCTGTACCACGCCATCGGCACCCAGGGTGCTCACATAGGCGCCCGCCCCGGGCCGCAGGCGGGCCGCGGCCTTGCGCGCCTGCACCGTGCCGATGCTCAGGAAGCACAGGGCCAGTTCCTGCGGCCCCAGGCCGAAGAGCGCCCGCAGCCCCGCCGACTTGAGGGCCCGGCCACTGGTCAGGGCCGAGCCATAGCCTTGCGCCGTGGCCATGAGCAGCATGTTCTGCAGCGCACAGCCGGCGGACACCAGGCGCTCCGGCAGGTCGATACGCGGATCGCCGCGGCCGGTGTCCACCACCGCCAGCAGCAGCAGCGGTGCGCGGTAGGCCTTCTCGCGCGCCAGTGCCAGCTGCTCCGGCGCGGCGGCGGCATCGCGCTCGGTCAGTGCCTGGGCGAACACTTCGGCCAGCGCCGCACGCGCGGCCTCGGGCACCAGCACAAAGCGCCAGGGCAGCAGTTGCCCGTGGTCGGGCGCATGGGCTGCCGCATCGAGGATGGCAGAGAGTTCGGCGCCACTGGGGCCCGGCGCCACCAGGCGCTTGGGCAGCACGGTGCGGCGGGAGCGCACCAGCGCCCAGGCGCTGGCCGCCACGGCGTCCTTGCCCGGCGCCGCGGGGGAATCGCCATGCGGCACGGGCCGCAGGGGCCAGGGGATCACCGCCATGGGCAGCCCCCGGGGGCCAGGCCGCCGCTCATCCGCAGGACCCCATGTGGCCGCACTGCGTGCAGTAGTCGCAGCCGTCTTTGCGGATCACGGCATGCGCCCCGCATTCCACGCATTTCTTGCCGGCCATGGCCTGGGGCACCGCCACGGGTGGCGCTGCGGGCTCTTCCAGCGGCAGTTGCTGCTGCACCGGGTCGGCCACGCGGCGCGCCAGGATGTTCTGGATGGCATAGGCCATGGCCGCGACCTCGGAGTCGTGCCACATGGGCACCTGCGTGCCGTCTTCCTTGCGGTGCGTGCCCAGGCGCACGGGGCCCCGGTCCCAGGCCACCTTGCGCATGTCGCTGAGCGCACGCTCCAGGAAACCGCCGCGTGCCGCCAGCGAGAGCATGCGCATGCTGGAGGTGATCCACTGCTGCGACTCGCCGCTCTGCCCCACGGGCATGAAGAACTCGATGGCCCGGTCCACCGTGGCATGGCCCACCCCCGTGGGCACGGGCAGGAAAGAGACCAGCAGGTACAGGGTCTTGCGGCCCTCCTGTGTCCAGTACTCGACCTTCTCGGCCACGGCCGAGAGGCCGCCCTTGGGGCGGCTCTCGATCACGGTGCGCATGGGGTCCACGGGCGGCGCCGCCGGGGTGGGGGCCGCTGCGGGGGCGCTGTGCGTTTCGAGCACCGATCCCAGGATGGTATTGGGCCGGTAGGTCGCCAGGCCCTTGAGGCGCGCGCGCCAGGCCTGCAGGTACAGGTCCTTGAAGCCCTCGTAGGGGTAGTCGGCCGGGATGTTCACGGTCTTGGAGATGGCCGTGTCCACATACGGCTGCACGGCCTCCATCATCGCGATGTGGCCCTCGGCCGGCATGGCCAGGGCCGAGACGAAATATTCGGGCAGTTGCAGCACGTTGCCGCCGAGTTCGCGGTACAGGCGCCAGGCATGGTCTTCCACCGCGTACTCGCTGGTGCTGCCATCGGCCTCGCGCTTCTTGCGCTTGTAGGTCCAGGAGAACGGCGGCTCGATGCCGTTGGAGGCATTGTCGGCAAAGGCCAGGCTCACCGTGCCCGTCGGCGCGATGGACAGCAGGTGGCTGTTGCGGATGCCGTGCGTGCGGATGGCATCCTTGATCGGTTCAGGCAGCCGGCTGGCGAAAGTGCCCTGCGACAGGTAAGGCCCGGCCTCGAATTTCGGGAACGCACCTTTCTCGCGCGCCAGGTCCACCGAGGCCAGGTAGGCCGCATCGCGCATCGCCGCGGCAATGCGCACCGCCATCTCGCGCCCCTCGGGCAGGTCGTAGCGCAGGCACAGCAGGGCCAGCGTATTGCCCATGCCCGTGAAGCCCACGCCGATGCGCCGCTTGGCCATGGCCTCGTCGCGCTGCTGCGGCAGCGGCCAGAAGGTCACGTCGAGCACGTTGTCGAGCGCGCGCACCTGCAGCGCCACGGTCTGCGCAAAGGCCTCGAAGTCGAACGCCGCCACCCCGCCAAAGCCGAAGGGGTTGCGCACGAAGCGCGTGAGGATGATGGGGCCCAGATCGCAGCAGCCGTAGGAGGGCAGCGGCTGCTCACCGCAGTTGTGCGCCACGATGCCGTTGGCATCGAAGGCATGCACGTCGGCCACGGTCACGTCGTAGACGTCCTCCACACCATCGTCCACCAGCGCCTGCACGGTGGCCGTGAAACGCTCGCGGTGCAGCGCGCGGCGGTAACCTGCCAAGGCACTGTCAAGCCGCTCGGCCTTGTCGGTGTCCGCAAAGCCGATGGCCTCGGCAAACACCGCGATGTTGTCGCCGCTGAGCACCAGTTCATGCTGGGCCCGCGTGCCATACAGCCGCAGGCCGCCTTTGCCGGCGGGCAGGGGGCGCTCGGCCGCAGGGCGCCGGTCACGGTAGAGGGTGGAGGCCATGCCCAGGCGCAGCAGCATGCGCTGCACGGTCTGCAGCAGTGCGGCATCGCTCTGCGCGAGCCTCACGCTCACGCCCTTGTCCTGGTTGCCCTGTACTGAGCCATCCGCGTCGAACAGGCCACGCAACAGGCCGCGTGCAAAATCCGAAGACTGCCGCTCCATGGCGGGCGTGATGGCCTTGCGGCCCGGCGCCATGCCCAGGCCGAAAGCCAGGTCGCGCAGCGCTGCGCTGGCCATGCGCGCCTCGCCGCGCCCCGCCACGGGCCGCTGGAAGCCGCCGAAATCGGCGCGGTGGGCCAGCGTGGCTGCAGCGGCCTCGGCCGCCTGCACGATGCCTGCCGCGCCCGTGGCGGCATAGGCCACCGCACCCTGCCCCACGGCCTTGAGCTCGGGCGCCCAGACCGAGATCACCGCCTTGTCCGCCTTGAGCGTGCCGTCGCCGATGAGCAGGCCCAGCAGGTAGCCCTCGGCCTCGCTGCCGGCACCGGCCCAGCCCTGCAGGGCGCGGTGATCGTGCAGCACGATCTCGTCGCCGGGTGACAGCTGCGCCGCCTCGGCCCACTCCACCTCCAGGCAGTAGCGCGTCTTGCGCGCCACGCGGCGCACGCGGTGCTCGGCCGTCAGACGCAGCGCATGGCCCTCGCGCGTCTGCAGGCACAGCACGGGGCGCGTGCCCGTCTGGAAGAAGCCCTGGCTCTGCACACGGTAGGCGCGCCCGTCGACCACGGCGCTGAAAGGCCGGCCGATGAGGTCTGCCACCTGGCGCGGCCCTTCGGTGGTGAGCACCCAGGTATCGGCCGTGACACAGGGGTTGGTGGCGGCGATGTCCTCGCAGTAATGCAGATTGTTGTCCTCGTTGATGTGGTCGAGGAACAGAATGCCCGGCTCGGCGAAATCGTAGGCCGACTGCATGATGGTGTCCCACAGCGTGCGCGCCGGCACCGTGGCATAGACCCATTGGCCGTCGGCGCGCTGGTGGGCGCCCTGGGCGATCAGCGGCTCGCCGGGGCGGGCGCGGTGCACCAGTTCCCAGGGCGCGTCCTTTTCCACGGCCTGGATGAAGGCATCGGGCACGCCGACCGAAACGTTGAAGTTGTTCCAGCGCCCGGGTGTGCGCTTGGCGGTGATGAACTCCTGCACATCGGGGTGGTCGATGCGCAGCACGCCCATCTGCGCGCCGCGCCGCGCACCCGCGCTCTCCACCGTGGAGCAGGACTGGTCGAACACATTCATGTAGCTGCACGGCCCCGAGGCCGTGGACGCCGTGCCCACCACACGCGCGCCCTTGGGGCGGATGCGCGAGAAATCGTAGCCCACACCGCCGCCGCGGCGCATGGTCTCGGCCGCCTCGCGCAGGGCTTCGTAGATGCCGGGGTAGCCGCCTTCGTCCACGCCCTGGATGCAGTCGCCCACGGGCTGCACGAAGCAGTTGATCAGCGTGGCCTGGATGTCGGTGCCCGCCGCGCTCATGATGCGCCCGGCGCCGATGGCGCCGGCCTGCAGGTTCTGAAGGAACAGCGCCTCGTACTTGTCGCGCAGCGCAGGCGCTTCGACCGAGGCCAGGGCGCGGGCCACGCGCCGGTAGAGGTCGTCGGCGCTGGTTTCGCCGCTCTTGAGGTATTTCTCGCGCAGGACGTCGAGGCTGATGGCTTGCATGGAGGTGGCGCCGGTCAAAGCACTGGATGTTTCGCGTTTCATGGCTGAAGGTCCTTGCGCTCCATCAAACAAGACGGGGATCCCCCGCGCACTGCAAGCCGGCCGGGGAGGCGAAAGCAGCACCATACATCGGCCCTATAGCCACACTGCCACCGTGGCCTCCGCCCCGTTCGGGTGGCCTTTGGCGTGCCGTTAGCATTGCGGCATGCGAATCATTACGCTCTTTACCCTCCCCTCCATGGCCCGCCGGGCCCTGCCCCTGGTGGCGGCCCTGGCGCTGGCCGGCTGCGCCAACCAGCCCCCCGAAATGCCGGCCTCCTGGCCCGCCCGCCTGCAGCAGGTGCTGCCTGCCGATGTGCTGCTGCTGGGCGAACAGCACGATGCCGCCGAGCACCAGCGCCTGCAGCGCGAGGCCGTGCAATGGCTGGCCGCGCGCGGCACACTCGCCGCCGTGGTGATGGAGATGGCCGAGCAGGGCGGCAGCACCGCCGGCCTGCCGCGCGGTGCGACCGAGGCCCAGGCCCAGGCGGCCCTGAACTGGCAGGACAAGGCCTGGCCCTGGGCCAAGTACGGCCCGGTGGTCATGGCGGCCGTGGAGGCCGGTGTGCCGGTGCTGGGCGGCAACCTGCCGCGCAGCCAGATGCGCGCCACTATGGGCCAGGCGCACTGGGATGCGCACCTGCCCGCCGCCGCGCTGCAGCGCCAGTACACGGAGATCCGCGACGGCCACTGCGGCCTGCTGCCCGAAGCGCAGATTGCGCCCATGGCGCGCATCCAGATCGCCCGCGATGCCAGCATGGCGCAGGCTGCCACCTCGGCCCTGCAGCCGGGCAAGACGGTGCTGCTCATCGCCGGGGCCGGCCATGTCTGGCGCAGCCTGGGTGTGCCCACCCACCTGGGCGGCGGCGTGAAGACCCAGATCGTGGTGGCACGTGCCGGGGGCGAGGCCGCCGCAACCCATGCCGACGCCGACCTGCTGGCCCCTACGCCCGCGCTGCCGCCGCGCGACGCCTGCGCCGAGCTGCGCGAACAGTGGAAGGCCGCGCCGCGCCAGCCCTGACTACGGGCGTTGTGCGCGGAGCAGCGCGGCAAACGCCGGCGCGCGCAAGGGCCGGCTGCACAGGTAGCCCTGGTAGGCATCGCAGCCCCGCTCTTGCAAAAATTCCAGTTGGGCGGGGGTCTCCACCCCCTCGGCCAGCACCGACAGGCCCATGCTGTGGCCCATGGCGATGATGGCCGCGCTGATGGCCATGTCGTCGGCGCTCTGCGGGATGTCGCGGGTGAAGCCCTGGTCGATCTTGAGCACGTCGATGGGAAAGCGCTTGAGCTGGGCCAGCGAGGAATAGCCGGTGCCGAAATCGTCGACCGCGATGCGCACGCCCAGGCCACGCAGGCCCAGCAGCACCTGCAGCGCCTCCTCGGCACGCTCGGCCAGCGCGGATTCGGTGATCTCCAGCTCCAGCAGCGCGGCCGGAAAGCCCGCATCGGCCAGCGCCGCCGCCGTGCAGCCGGCCACGTCGGTCAGGTGGAACTGGCGCGGCGAGACATTCACGGCCAGCGTCACCTCCGGCAGGCCCTCGTCGCGCCACTGCCGGCCCTGGCGGCAGACTTCGCGCAGCACCCACTCGCCCAGCGGGCCGATGACGCCCGAAGTCTCGGCCACGGGGATGAAGCGCGCGGGCGAGATGAGCCCCTCGTCGGGGTCATTCCACCGCACCAGGGCCTCGGCCCCGGCGATGCGGCCCGTGGCAATGTCCACCTGGGGCTGGTAGTACACCTCCATGTGGCCCTGGACCAGCGCCAGGCGCAGGCGCGACTCCAGCGCCAGGCGTTCGCGCGCGGCCTGGGTCATGGTCTCGTGGAAGAAGCACCAGGCGCCACGCCCACGTGCCTTGGCGCCATAGACGGCGGCATGCGCCCCCTGCTGCAGGCCCTCCACCGTGTCGGCATGGGTGGGGAACATGCAGATGCCCACGCTGGCGCCGGCCACCACCTCCAGGCCATCGGGCGAGCGCCAGGGCTCGGCCACGGCGGCGATCAGCTGGCGCGCCACGGCGGCCGCCCCTTCGGAATTGCGCATGTGGCGCGCCACCACGGCCAGTTCGTCGCCCGCCATGCGGCCCAGCAGGTCGCCCGGGCGCAGGGCCGACTGCACCTGGCGCGCGATGTGCTGCAGCACCTGGTCGCCGGTCGCATGGCCGTAGCTGTCGTTCACGTCCTTGAAGCGGTCCAGGTTGATCAGCAGCACCGCCAAGTGTTCGCCGCTCAGCCGCGCCTCGCCCACGGCCTCGGCCAGCTCGGCACCGAAACGCAGGCGGTTGGACAGGCCGGTGAGCGCATCGTTGTGCGCCAGGAACTCCAGGCGCTGCTGCTGCGCCTTTTCTTCGGAGATGTCGGAGAACATGCAGACGTAGTGGGTCACCGCCCCGGCAAGGTCGCGCACCGCGCTCAGCGACATGTGCTCGGGAAACACCTCGCCGTTCTTGCGCCGGTTCCAGATCTCGCCCTGCCAGTGGCCCGTGTCGTGGATGGACGCCCACATGGCCTCGTAGAAGGCCTTGTCGTGGCGGCCCGACTTGAAGACGCGCGGGTTCTGGCCCATCAGCTCGGTTTCGGTATAGCCCAGCAGGCGGGTGAAGGCCGCATTGACCGAGAGGATGCGGCCCTGGGCATCGGTCACCACCACGCCTTCGATGGTGTTGTCCACCACGGTGCTGGTCAGGCGCTGGCGCTCCTCGCTGGTGGCCAGGGCCGCCCGCACGGCCGCAATGTCGCCGCGCTCCTGCAGCGCGCGGATGCGTGCCCGCTCGGCCTCGCGCGCCCGGTGGGCCAGCCAGCCGGCCAGCGCCCCGGTGAGCAGCACGTAGAGCCAGCCCTTCCAGGTCTGGTAGCGCGTCAGCGCACCCGGCTCAGTGACCCAGTGGGCCAGCAGCAGATCGCCCACCAGCACCCACGCCACGCCCAGCACCAGGTACAGCGCCGCCACGCGCCAGGGAACCAGTGGCCTCGGGCCCGCCAAGTCTTGCATGAAATCCTTCTTCCCCACCTGTTCCGGGCCTTGCTGCGACAATGGCGCAGCTATGACGACCCAAGCCTACATCCTTACCCTGTCCTGCCCCGACCGCCTGGGGCTGGTGCACGCAGTCTCCGGCTTCCTGCTGGAGCATGGCGGCAACATCGAAGAAGCCGCCCAGTACAACGACCACGCCACCGGCCTGTTCTTCATGCGCGTGCAGTTCGCCTGCGACCAGCACGACCATGCCACGCTCAAGGAGCGCCTGACCGCCTTCGCTGAGCCCAACCAGATGCGCTGGAGCCTGCACGCCACGGCGGCGCCGGTCAAGACCGTGCTCATGGTCAGCAAGGAAGGCCACTGCCTCAACGACCTGCTGTTCCGCTGGAAATCCGGCCTGCTGCCCGTGGACATCCGCGCCATCATCAGCAACCACCGCGACTTCTACCAGCTGGCGGCCAGCTACAACGTGCCCTTCCACCACATTCCGGTCACGGCCGCCACCAAGGCCCAGGCCGAAGCCAAGCAGTACGAGATCATCGAGGCCGAAGGGGCCGAGCTGGTGGTGCTCGCGCGCTACATGCAGGTGCTGTCGGACGACCTGTGCAAGAAGCTCGCCGGCCGTGCGATCAACATCCACCACAGCTTTTTGCCCAGCTTCAAGGGCGCCAAGCCCTACTACCAGGCCCATGACCGGGGCGTGAAGCTCATTGGCGCCACGGCCCACTACGTCACCGCCGACCTCGACGAAGGCCCGATTATCGAGCAGGACGTGGCCCGCGCCGACCACACCGACACGGTGGAAGACCTCACGGCCCGCGGCCGCGACACCGAAAGCCAGGTGCTGGCCCGCGCCGTGAAGTGGCACAGCGAGCACCGCGTGCTGCTCAACGGGCACAAGACCGTCGTCTTCCGCTGAGCGCCTGATGGCCACGGCCGCCCCTTCTTCCTCGTTCCTCAGCAGCGCGGCACGGCGCATTCCGCCCATCCAGTGCCTGCTGACCTTCGAGGCGCTGGCGCGCCTGCGCAGCGTGACGCAGACGGCCGACGAGCTGTGCGTCACGCCCAGTGCGGTGAGCCACCGGGTCAAGCAGCTCGAGCAGATCCTGGGCGTGCGCCTGTTCGGGCGCGCCGATTTCTCGCTGACCACCGAGGGCAGCGCCTACCTGGCCCACGTGCGCGAGGGCCTGGGCGCGCTGCAGCGCTTTCCGGGCGCGGCCGCAGCGCCCGGCCGGCGCCGGCTCAAGCTGGCCGTGACGCCGACCTTTGCCCGCACCATCCTGATCCCGCGCCTGCGCCAGTTCACCGAGGCCTACCCCGAGATCGACCTGGCGCTGCAGGTCTCCATCCCGCTCCTGGACGTGGTGGCCGAGGACGCCGACCTGATGGTGCGCTTCGGCCCCGGCCACTATGCCGATGTGGAGCATGTGGAGCTGGCGCGCGACGTGGTCACGCCCCTGGCCTCGCCGGCCTTCGTGCGCGAGCACGGCCCCTTTGACCGCCCCGAGGACCTGGAGGGCGTGCCCCTGCTGCGCAGCCCGCTGGAGCCCTGGCGCACCTGGTTCGCCGCCACCCAGCTGGACTGGGCCGAGCCCAGCGAGGGCTCGCAGTTCAACGACATCGGCCTGATGTGCGACGCCGCCGCCGCCGGCATGGGCGTGGCCCTGGTGCGCCTGAAACTGGGCGCGCCCTGGCTGGAAAATGGCACGCTGGTGCGCCTGTTCGAGACCGACAGCGCCAGCCCCCATGCCCACTACCTGTGCTGGCGCACGGGCACCATGGACCGCTGGGAATGCGCGGCCTTTGCCGAATGGCTGCGCAAGACCATGGCCTGAGCGTGCGCGCGGCCCTGCCCGGGGACGCCGCCGCCATCGCCCGCATCCATGTCGCGGCCTGGCAGGCCGCGTACGCGGGTCTCATCGACGCCGCCTTTCTCGCAGCCCTGTCCGTGGCCCAGCGCGAGGCCTGGTGGTCTGGGGCGATTGCCAAGGGCAGCCCCGAATTGCTGGTCGCACACGGAGAAGATGGCGCCCTGGCAGGCTGGGTCGCGCTGGGCGACTGCCGCGACGCCGGCGCACCGGCCACCCGGGGCGAGGTCTGGGCGATCTATGTGGACCCGGCCCGCTGGGGCCAGGGCGCGGGCCGCCTGCTCTGGCAGTATGCGCGGGCGCGGTTGATTGCCCAGGGCCGCACCGAGGCCAGCCTGTGGGTGCTGGCCGCCAACCAGCGCGCCATCCGCTTCTATGCCGCGCAAGGCTTCGTGCCCGATCCCGGCAGCGCCCGGACCATCACCGTGGCCGGAGCGCCCCTGGAAGAGGTGCGCCAGGTCTGCCTTCTGGGCTAGGGCCTGTTAACGCCAATTTCGGGGATCGCGTTGCCTGGCCTGGGGGCTGGGTACAAGGCGCCCGTGCGCAGCAAGGCCGCTGCCCTGCAAGCGCGGGCAACGCCGCAGACGGCCCCCAGGCCGGGCAACCCGAAGGGAAGGCCCTAGATTTCACGCCCCGCCCCCAAAAAATCTCACGGCGCGGCGGGCCGCCATGGCCTACAGTGGCGGCATGCAGTCGACCGCTTCTCCACACCTCGCAGCCAAGGCCCCCACCGGACCCACGCCCGCCGAGCGCAACGCGCGCCAGGCCGAGGTGGTGCAGGCCCTGTCGCGCGCCGTACCCGCCCATGCCCTGCTGTGGAACGCCGAGGACACCACACCCTACGAGTGCGACGGTTTGACCGCCTACCGCCAGCGCCCGCTGGTGGTCTGCCTGCCCGAGACCTATGAACAGGTACAGGCCGTGCTGCAGGCCTGCCACCGGCTGCATGTGCCCGTGGTGGCGCGCGGCGCGGGCACGGGCCTGTCGGGCGGGGCCATGCCCGACGCCATGGGCGTGACGCTGTCGCTGGCCAAGTTCAACCGCATCCTCAACGTCGACCCGGTGGGCCGCACGGCGCTGGTGCAATGCGGCGTGCGCAACCTGGCGATCAGCGAGGCGGCCGCGCCCTACGGCCTATACTACGCGCCCGACCCGAGCAGCCAGATCGCCTGCACCATCGGCGGCAATGTGGCCGAGAACTCGGGCGGCGTGCACTGCCTGAAATACGGCCTCACGGTGCACAACGTGCTGCAGGTGCGTGGCTTCACCATCGAGGGCGAGGCCGTGGAATTCGGCAGCGAAGCGCTCGACGCCCCGGGCTACGATCTGCTGGCCGCCGTGATCGGCAGCGAAGGCATGCTGGCCGTGACCACCGAGGTCACGGTGCGCCTGGTGCCCAAGCCCCAGCTGGCGCGCTGCATCATGGCCAGCTTCGACGATGTGCGCAAGGCCGGAGCGGCGGTGGCCGCGGTCATCGCCGCCGGCATCATCCCCGCCGGCCTGGAGATGATGGACAAGCCCATGACCGCCGCGGTCGAAGACTTCGTGCACGCGGGCTACGACCTCGATGCCGAGGCCATCCTGCTGTGCGAGAGCGACGGCACCCCCGAAGAGGTGGAAGAAGAGATCGGCCGCATGACCGAGGTGCTGCGCGCCGCGGGCGCCGTGGCCATCTCGGTGAGCCGCGACGAGGCCGAGCGCCTGCGCTTCTGGAGCGGGCGCAAGAACGCCTTCCCGGCCAGCGGCCGCATCAGCCCCGACTACATGTGCATGGGTTCGACCATCCCGCGCAAGCGCCTGGCCGACATCCTGCTCGCCATTGCCGAGATGGAGAAAAAATACCAGCTGCGCTGCGCCAACGTGTTCCACGCGGGCGACGGCAACCTGCACCCGCTGATCCTGTTCGATGCCAACGACCCCGACCAGCTGCACCGCTGCGAACTCTTCGGCGCCGACATCCTGGAGACCAGCGTGGCCATGGGCGGCACGGTGACGGGGGAGCACGGCGTGGGCGTGGAAAAGCTCAACAGCATGTGCGTGCAGTTCAGCGCCGAGGAGAACGCGCAGATGGCGGGCCTCAAGCACGCCTTCGACCCGGCCGGCCTGCTCAACCCTGGCAAGGTGATCCCCACGCTGCACCGCTGCGCGGAGTACGGCAAGATGCTGGTGCGCGCAGGCCAGATCAAACACCCTGACCTCCCACGCTTCTGACGTGCCGCAACAGCCGCCCACAGCCCCGTCACCTGCCCCCGGCCCCATGAAAGGCCTGCAAGGCCTGGCTTTTCTGCTGCTCATGCAGTCGGCCGGCGAGGCGCTGTCGCATTTTCTGCACTTGCCCGTGCCCGGCCCGGTGGTCGGCATGGTGCTGCTGCTCCTGGCCCTGCAATGGGGCCCGGTGCAGTGGGCCGTGGCGCCGGCGGCGGGCTTTCTGCTCACCCACCTGTCATTGCTGTTCGTGCCGGTGGGTGTGGGTGTCATGACGCACCTCGATCTGCTGGGCGCCTATGGGCTGCGGCTGGTGGTGGTGATCGTGCTGTCCACCTGGGCCGGGATGGCGGCCACGGTGCTGGTGCTGCGCCTGTTCAGGTCCCGGCCCGACAATCAGGAGGCCGGAGATGGCCAACTTCGTTGAGCTCTGGCTCTACCTTTCGCAGGCGCCGCTGTTCGGCCTCACGGCCACGCTCGCGGTGTACGTGCTGGCGCAGGCGTTTTCCGCACGCATGGGCCATGCGGCCTGGGCCAACCCGGTGCTGTGGTCGGTGGTGGTGCTCGCCGGTGCGCTGCTGGCCACGGGCACGGCCTACCCCACCTTTTTTGCCGGGGCGCAATTCATCCACTTCCTGCTCGGGCCCGCCGTGGTGGCCCTGGGCTGGCCGCTGTGGCTGCGCCGGGCCGAGCTGCGCCAGCGCTGGGGCCGCCTGCTGCTGGCCGCGCTGGCCGGCGGCACGGCGGCAGCCAGCAGTGCCGTGGGCCTGGGCTGGGCCATGGGCCTGCCGCTGGACATGCTGATGTCGCTGGCACCCAAATCGGTCACTGCACCCGTGGCCATGGGCGTGGCCGCGCAGATCGGCGGCGTGCCGGCGCTGGCGGCCCTGTTCGCGGTGCTCACCGGCATGGTGGGCGCGCTTTCGGGCCGCACCCTGTTTGGCTGGCTGCGCGTGGGCACGGATGCACCGGGCATGGTGGCCCGCGGCTTTGCGCTGGGCACGGCTTCGCATGGCATCGGCGCCGCGCAGGCCCTGCAAGACGATGCCGATGCGGGCGCCTACGCCGGCCTGGCGCTGGGCCTGCAGGTGGTGCTGGCCGCGCTACTCGTGCCGCTGGTGGTGAAACTCTTCTAACGCAGGGCGCGCACGATCTCACCGGCGTGCGAGACGCCGAACAACACCAGCCCGATCAGCCCGCCCACCACCGTGCCGTTGATGCGGATGTACTGCAGGTCCTTGCCGACCTGCAGCTCGATGAGCTCGGACATCTCCCGGGCATCCCAGCGCTGCACCGTGTCCTCGATGTGCTGTGCGATGAAGGCCGACACCTCGGGTGCCAGCCCTTCGGCCCAGCGCTCGAGCCGCGCGCTGAGCGACTCACGCAGGGCAGGATCACCCGCCAGAGACTGGCCGAGCCAGGCGCCCATGGCCTGCACGTTGCGCGCCACGGCCGAATCGGGCTGGGCCAAGTCCCGGCGCAATGCCGTGCGCATGCCCTGCCACAGCTCCTGCACATAGCGGCCCAGGGTGGCGTCGGTCTGCAGGTACTGGCGTATCTCGTCGGCCCGGCGCTGCCAGTCGGGGTCGGTCTGCAGGCGTGTGATGAGCCGCTGCACGGCCTCGTCGAAGCGCTCACGCAACTGGTGCTGCGGGTTGGCGGCCACCTCGGCCAGCAGGCCGGCGAGCGCGTTGGCCACCATGGCCGAGCCCTTGTCGCCCAGCCAGTCGGTGGGGAGCACCTTCTCCTTGACCGGGTGGTCTTTCTTGAGCCGCTGCACGATGGTGCGCGCAATCAGGTCGCGCGTCTCCTCGCTTTGCAACACGGCAATGAGCCGGGCCAACCCATCGTCGAGCAGCGCCTGGTGGCGGCCGTTGTGGGTCAGTGCGCCCAGCACCGTGGCCATGGTCTGCGACAGGTCGATCTGCCCGATCAGCGTGCGCGCCGCGCGCTGGATGAAGCGCTCTACCTGCGCATCCTGCACGGCATCGAGCCCCGCAGCAACAAGACGCACGGCCTGCTGGCCCAGCAAGGCGGTGTTGCCCGGCGCCACCAGCCAGTCGGCCACGCGCGCCACCGGGTCGTGCCGGCGGATCAGCGCCACCAGCGAGGGCGCATCGAGGAACTTGTCGCGCACAAAACCGGCCAGGTTGCGGCCAATGCGGTCCTTGTTGCGCGGAATGATGGCCGTGTGCGGGATCGGCAGGCCCAGCGGGTGGCGGAACAGCGCGACCACGGCAAACCAGTCGGCCAGCGCGCCGACCATGGCCGCCTCAGCCACGGCCTTCAGGCAGTTCAGGGCCAGGCCCCGCTCCACCAGGCTGGTACCGACGAACACCGCGGTGGCCAGCAGCAGCAGGGCCAGGGCCTGCCGCTGGGCCCTGCGCAGCGCCGCGTGGGCAGCGTCCGCGTCGGTGGAAGAGGCCATCGGGCGGCGCAGCAGCGCCGCTCAGGCTGCCGCTGCGATCTGGTCGAGCGCCTTGGACAGGTGGCCCACGGTGCGCTCCACGTTGTGCCACTTCTCCAGGCCGAACAGGCCGATGCGGAAGGTCTTGAAGTCCGGCCCCTCGTCGCACTGCAGCGGCACGCCGGCAGCGGTCTGCAGGCCCACCTCCATGAACTTCTTGCCGTTCTGGATGCCGGGGTCGGTGGTGTAGCTCACCACCACGCCCGGGGCCTTGTAGCCCTCGGCCGCCACGCTGGGGAAGCCCTTGGATTCGAGCAGCGCACGCACCTTGGCGCCCAGCGCGATCTGCTCGGCGCGCACCTTGTCGAAGCCGTACTCGCGCGTCTCCAGCATCACCTCGCGCAGGCGCACCAGGGCGTCGGTGGGCATGGTCGTGTGGTAGGCGTGCTGGCCCTTTTCATAGCCCTCAGCGATCTGCATCCACTTCTTGAGGTCGCACGAGAAGCTGCTGCTGGTCGTGCCCTCGATGACCTGGCGCGCACGCTCGCTGAGCATCACCATGGCGCAGCAGGGCGAGCCGCTCCAGCCCTTTTGCGGGGCCGAGATCAGCACGTCCACGCCGGTGGCCTGCATGTCCACCCACATCGCGCCCGAGGCCACGCAGTCCAGCACGAACAGCGCGCCCACCTCGTGCGCGGCCGCGGTCAGCGTGCGCAGGTAGTCGTCGGGCAGGATGATGCCGCTGGCGGTTTCGACGTGCGGGGCGAACACCACCTTGGGCCGCTCGGCGCGGATGGCGGCCGCCACCTCGTCGGCCGGGCACGGTGCCCAGGGGGCCTGCGGGCCATCGCCCTGCTTGCGCGCCTTGCACACCACGGCACCGCCACCCAGGCCGCCGGCCGCGTCGAAGATCTGGCTCCAGCGGTAGCTGAACCAGCCGTTGCGCACGATGAGCACCTTCTCGTTGTTGGCGAACTGGCGCGCCACGGCCTCCATGCCGAAGGTGCCGCTGCCGGGCACCAGCACCGCCGTGTGGGCGTTGTAGACCTGCTTGAGCGTGGCCAGAATGTCCTGCATCACGCCGGTGAAGCGCTTGGACATGTGGTTGAGCGCGCGGTCGGTGTAGACCACCGAGAATTCGAGCAGGCCATCGGGATCGATATCGGGCAGCAGTCCGGGCATGGGGAAGGTCTCCGTCTTGGATGGGGGCACAGGGCGCGCGCGGCCGTCCGGCCGCAGGCGCCTCATTCAGTCAGCCGGCCAGCTTAGCATGGCCCTTTCTCACCCGTGTGCTCACCAGGTATCCACAAAGCGATGCCCCAGGGGCGCCACCTGGGCCGATGCCAGCCCGCGCGCCAGCCAGGCGCGCGTCTCCGCCGGGTCAATCACGGCATCGATCTCCAGCGTGGTGGCCATGTGCAGGGCTTCGCCATTGGCGTACTGGCGTGCCACCAGCTTCTGGAACAAGGCGTCGCGCTCCGCGCCCTCGGGCACGGCCTCCAGTTCCTTGCGAAAGCCCAGTCGCACGGCACCTTCGAGCCCCATGGCACCGAACTCCCCGGTGGGCCAGGCCACGGTGAACACGGGCGCATGGAAGCCCCCCGCCGCCATGCCCATGGCCCCCAGGCCATAGCCCTTGCGCAGCACCACACTGAAGAAGGGCACACGCAGGCTGGCCGCCGTCACGAACAGGCGGCTCACATGGCGCACCTGGGCCGTGGCCTCCACCTCGGGGCCGACCATGAAGCCGGGCGTGTCCACCAGGCTCACCAGCGGCAGGCCATGCGCATTGCACAGCTGCATGAAGCGCGCGCCCTTGTCGGCGGCATCGGCATCGATGGCGCCGCCCAGGTGCAGCGGGTTGTTGGCCAGGATGCCTACAGGCCGCCCCTCGATGCGCGCCAGGGCTGTATGGATGCCCGCGCCGAAACCCGTGCGCAGCAGGAGCAGGCTGCCTTCGTCCACCAGCCCCGCCATGGCGGCGCGCGTGTCGTACACGCGCAGCCGGTTCTCGGGCACCACGCCGCGCAGCAGGCGCTGGTCCGGCGCCGCCCATTGCGCCAGGCGCCCCTGGAAGAACGACAGGTAGTGCCGCGCCGCACGCACGGCGCCCGCTTCGTCGTCCACCAGCACATCGATCACGCCGTTGGCATGCTGCACGCGGCTCGGGCCGATCTGCTCGGGCTTGAAGACACCGAGCCCCCCGCCCTCGATCATGGCCGGCCCGCCCATGCCGATGTTGCTGCCGCGCGTGGCGATGATCACGTCGCTGCAGCCCAGCAGCGCCGCATTGCCCGCAAAGCAGCGCCCCGCCGCAATGCCCACCACGGGCACCTGGCCCGACAGCGCGGCGTAGCTGGCGAAGGTGTGCACATGCAGGCCCGCCACCACGGGCATGTCGGTATCGCCGGGCCGCCCGCCGCCGCCTTCGGCGAACAGCACCACGGGCAGCTTCTGCGCCAGGGCAATGCCCAGCACGCGGTCGGTCTTGGCGTGGTTGCGCGCGCCCTGCGTGCCCGCCAGCACCGTGGCGTCGTAGGACATGACGACCGCGCGCGATTGTTCCGGGCCGAAATCGGCACCATTGATGCCGCCAATGCCCGTGACCATGCCATCGGCCGGCGTGTTGGCAACCAGATCTTCCAGGCTGCGCCGACGCGTCTGCGCGGCAATCGCCAGCGCGCCGTATTCGATGAAGCTGCCTTCGTCGCACAGGTCGGCGATGTTCTCGCGCGCGCTGCGCCCGCCCTGGGCATGGCGCTTGGCCATGGCCTCGGGCCGGGCGGTGTCGTGCGTGAAGGCATGGCGGTCCCGCACCCGCTGCAGGTCGGGGCGGATGTGGTCCGCGTCCGGCGCCTCTGCGCCTGCGTGCGCGGCGGCCTGTGCGCCATCCACCGGGTCGAGCACCAGCAGCGGCTGGCCCTGCACCAGGTAGCCGCCCGGCACGGCCAGCAGCGTGCGCACCCGGCCCGCGTGCGGCGCCAGCAGCACATGCTCCATCTTCATGGCTTCGAGCACGGCCAGCTCGGCACCGGCCGCGACCACATCCCCCTCGGCCACAGCCAGCTGCACCAGCCTGGCAGGCATGGGCGCCAACACCGCGCCTTCCGGGGCGGAGTCCGGCGGGGCGGGCTCCTGGCCTGCAGACAGGGGTTCGTCGACCAGTGGGCCCGCTGCATCCAGCAGCGCGGGCAGCACCGACTCCAGCCAGCGCGTATGCACCTGCTGGCTTTGCATCTCGGGCCGCGCGGCCAGAGCGCGCAGCAACGCCACATTGGTCGCCACGCCGGCGATGCGGCATTCGGCCAGCGCGCGCTGCGAACGCCGCAGCACGTCGCTGAAGCGGGGGCTGCGCGTGTGCACGATGAGCTTGGCCAGCAGCGTGTCGTAGTGCGGCGAAGGGGCGATACCTGCTACGCCGTGCGTGTCCACGCGGATGCCTGGTCCCGCAGGCAGGTCAAAGCGCGTGAGCGCGCCACTGCCGGGCACGGCGCCGCCCTGCGCATCCAGCGTCTCGGCGTTGATGCGCCACTGCACCGCAAAGCCCTGTACGGCGGGCGGCACAGCGGGGTCGAGCCCCAGCTCGCGCAGGCTGCGGCCCGCGGCCAGCGCCACCTGCGCCTGCACCAGGTCCACGCCGGTGACCTCTTCGGTAATGGTGTGCTCCACCTGCAGGCGCGGGTTGGCCTCGATGAAGACAAAGGGCAGCGCATCGGACGCCAGGTCCACCAGGAACTCGAAGGTGCCCAGGCCTTCGTAGGCCACCTCGCGCGCCATCGCCAGCGCGGCGGCCACGATGCGCTCGCGCAGCGGCGCGGGCAGCGAGGGGCTGGGCGCTACCTCCACCAGCTTCTGGAAGCGCCGCTGCAGCGTGCACTCGCGCTCGCCCAGGGCCAGCACCTCGCGCCCGTCGCCCAGCACCTGCACCTCGATGTGGCGCACACCGCTCATCAGCCGCTCGACGTAGACACCCTCAACGCCAAAGGCAGCCAGTGCCTCGCTGCGGCAGCGCGCATAGGCGGCCGGCAATTCATCGGCCGTCTGCACGGCACGCATGCCGCGCCCGCCACCACCGCCAATGGCTTTGACAAGGATGCCGGCACCGCCCTGCGCCTGCCAGAAGGCCTGCGCCTCCTCCAGCGTGACGGCGGTCTGCGTGCCCGGCATCAGCGGCACGCCGCAGCGCAGCGCCAGTGCACGTGCCTGTGCCTTGTCGCCGAACAGTGCAAGCTGCGTCGGCGTGGGGCCGATGAAGCGCAGCCCTGCCTCGGCGCAGGCACGCGCGAAGTCTGCGCGCTCGCTGAGAAAGCCATAGCCCGGGTGCACGGCATCGCAGCCCTGGGCGCGCGCGATGGCGATGAGGTTTGCGCCATCCAGGTACGCCGCAGGCCCGGTGGCCGGCAGGGCCACCGCCGCATCGGCTGCACGCACATGGGGCGCGCCGGCATCGTCGTCGGCATGCACCGCCACGCTGGCGATGGACAGGTCCTGCAGTGCCCGCGCAATGCGCAGCGCGATCTCACCCCGGTTGGCGATCAGGACTTTGCGGAACAGCGGAGGTGTCATCGTGAGTGGCATGGAAATCGGGTCATGGAATGTCACGCAGCAGGCGCCGCAGCACCTTGCCTGCGCCCGTGGCGGGCAGCGCGTCGATGAAGCGCACCTCGCGCGGGGTCTTGTAGGGCGCCATGTTCTCGCGCGCCCAGGCCACCAGGGCGGCGGCGTCCACCTCCTGGCCGGGCCTCTTCACGATGAAGGCGCGCACCACCTCGCCCTTTTCGGCGTCGGCCACGCCGATCACGGCGGCCTGCGCCACGGCGGGGTGCTTGATGAGCAGGGTCTCGACCTCTTCGGGGAACACGCTGTAGCCCGAGACCTTGATCATCTCCTTGAAGCGGCCGATGAAGGTGAGGTAGCCATCGGCATCCATGCGGCCCATGTCGCCGGTGTGCACCCAGCCGTTGCGCAGGGTCTGCGCCGTGGCCTCGGGCTTGTTCCAGTAGCCCTTGAAGTTGCCGGGGCCCTGGATGGTGATCTCCCCCACCTCGCCGGCCGGCAACGGCACACCGGACTCGGGGTCGATGATGCGGATGGTGTTGCCCGGCACGGGCTTGCCGTGCGCACCCCAGCGGATGGCATCGTACGGCATGTAGGTGTCCACCGTGTGCGTCTCCGACAGGCCGTAAGACGCCTCGAACGAGGTGCAATTCGGGGCAAACCCCTGCCACTGCTGCGCCAGCGCCTCGGTGAAGGTGATGCCGAAGCTGGTGACCGGGTTCCTGCGCAGCGCGCTCCAGTCCATGGCGCGCGCGCCGGGCACCTGCATGAGCGCGCCGTTCATGGGTGCGATGCTGTACCACCAGGTCACGCGGTGGCGCTCCAGCGCCTGCGCAACGCCCAGGGGGTCGAAGCGGTAGAGCAGTACCGTGGTGGCGCCGGTGTAGACGGGCAGGTTCACGCCCATCACCATGCCGGCAATGTGGTACAGCGGCGCCACGGCCAGCAGCACATCGTCGCTGCGCGCGCCGTTGCATTCGGCCGATGCCGCGGTCTTGAAGCTGGCATTGCCATAGCTGAGCATGGCGCCCTTGGGCAGGCCGGTGGTGCCCGAGGTGTAGGTCATCAGCGCCACGTCGTCCATGCCGATGGCCACGGAAACGGGTGCGCCACCCGCCCGCACCACGGCCAGGAAGTCCTCGCAGCCCGCGGGCACCGGCGATGCCTCGGCGCGCATGGCCTGCAGCTCGGCCGGCACATCGATGCTGGGCGTCTCGGGAAGCAGGTCGCCATAGCGCACGGCAAAGACATGGGCCAGGTCGGTGGTCGCACGCACCTTGTCGACCACGGGCAGCAGCACATCGGCCGCCACGATCACGCGGGCCTTCAGGTCCGACAGCTGGTACTGCAGCTCGTGCTCCTTGTTGAGCGGCCCGCAGGGGCAGACGATGGCGCCGATCTTCTGGATGCCGTAGTGCGCCATCACGTACTGCGGGCAGTTGTTCATGAACAGCGCCACCGGTTCGCCCGGCCGCACGCCCAGCGCCTGCAGCCGCGCCGCGAAGGCATCGCTGGCCGCATCGATCTCGGCCCAGGTGATGGGCTGGCCGTACCAGAGGTAGGCGGTGCGATCAGGGGTTTCGCGCGCATGGCGGCGCAGATGTTCGTGCAGCGGCTGTGGCGTTGCGGTATCGGGCATGCGTTGTCTCCAAGGTGTCTGGAATCGCTGGTTCTTGGCAGCCTTTCAGGGTTTGCGATAGGTCCCTGCGCCCGCCAGCGTCTTGCCAATATATACCCATGGGTAGAACATTGCTACCCATTGGTATAAATCGACGTCGCGCAAAGGACAGCCCCCATGAATGAGCAGCCCCCCGTACAGGCCCGCGGCCGGCAGAAGGCCGCCACGGCCGGCTCGGACGAGAAGCGCGAGCGCATCCTGCGTGCCGCCGAGGCGCTGTTCGACGCCCAGGGCTATGCCAACACCACCATCGAGCAGATCGTGCAGCAGCTCGGGGTGACCAAACCCTTCGTCTACTACTACTTCCGCAACAAGCAGGAGATCTTCGAGACCCTGTGCTGGACACCCGCCGTGGCCTGCTTCACGGCCATGGATTTCGCAGACGGCGACAAGCGCCCCGCGCACGAGAAGGTGGCCGAAGGCATCGAGAGCCTGATCCGCGCCACGCTCGCACACCACCCCGCCGCCTTCTTTCCCTACCGCGAGCCCCAGGTCTACCGCCCCGAGTACCTGGCCGCGCAAAAGCAGCTGGCCAACCATTTCTACGACCGGCTCTGCGCCCTGCTCGAAGAGGGCCGCCGGGACGGCATGTTCGAGTTCAACGACACCAAGATCACCGCCCTGGCGGCCTGCAGCCTGCCCGGCTTTCTCTACAACTGGTACCGGCCCGATGGCCGCCTGCCGGCCGACGAAGTGGCACGCGAACTGGCCACCCTGGCCTGGCGGGTGCTGGGTTTGCGCACGCGCCGCAGGCCACCCGCCCGTTGACCAGGTGCGAGACCCCTATTTTTCCAACAGCACAAGAAAGCGAGACAAGCATGCACCGCCTTTTGCGTTCCCTGGCAACCCCCGTTGCGGCCGGCGCCGCCCTGCTGTGCGCGGCAGCCCCCGCTCTGGCGCAGGAGACCTTCAAGGTCGCCTACATCGACCCGCTCTCGGGCCCGTTCGCCAATGTGGGCGAGCTCATGCTCACGCACACGCAGTACGCCATTGAGGACATCAACGCCAAGGGCGGCGTGCTCAAGGGGGTCAAGCTGCAGTTGCTGCAGTTCGACAGCAAGCTCTCGGCACAGGAAAGCCAGAGCGCCCTGCAGGCGGCCATCGACCAGGGCGCGCGCGCCATCGTCACGGGCGGCTCGGGCTCGTCGGTGGTCACGGCGCTGGTGCAGGCCGCAGCGCGCCACAACCAGCGCAACCCGGGCAAGGAGATCCTGGTGCTCAACCACTCCTCCATCGACCCCGAGCTCACCGGCAAGGCCTGCAGCTTCTGGCACTTCCAGTTCGATGCGAACACGGCCATGAAGATGAAGGCCATCGCCAACTACATCAAGAAGCAGCCCGACATCCAGAAGGTCTACCTGCTTAACCAGGACTATGCGCACGGCAAGCAGTGGGCGCACTACGGCCGCGAGATGGTCGGCCTGGCGCGGCCCGACATCCAGTTCGTGGGCGAGACCCTGCACCCCATCGGCCGGGTGAAGGACTTCTCGCCCTACGTGTCCAAGGTCAAGAGCACCGAGGCCGATTCGGTCATCACCGGCAACTGGGGCCAGGACATGGTGCTGCTGCTCAAGGCCGCAGGCGATGCGGGCTACAAGCTGCGCTACTTCAACCACAGCGCCGGCTCCGTGCCCGGCACAGTGCTGGCCGTCTCGCAGGCCCAGCTCGGCCAACTCACCTGGGTGGCCGAATGGCACCCGGGCCAGGCCGACAGCGCGAAAACCGATGCCCTGGCCAAGGCGTACAAGGCCAGGACCGGCAAGGACTTCCTCGCACCGCGCATCGACATGACGCCGCGCTTCCTGGCCGCCGCCATCACCAAGGCGCAGTCCACCGACCCGGTGAAGATCGCCCGCGCGCTCGAAGACCTGAGCCTGGACACCGTGGTCGGCCCGGTGCGCATGCGCGGCGAAGACCACCAGCTGCTGCTGCCCCAGGTGGTCAACACCATCGCGCCGGTGGACGGCAAGGGCGTGAAGACCGGCTGGGAAGGCACGAACTATGGCTTTCGCACCGACGCCATCTACACCGGCAACGAGCTGGCCCAGGGCACGGAGTGCAAGATGGCCAGGCCCTGAAGGATCCAGGAGTCGGTTTCCCCTTGGCAAGCGGCGGCCATGGGCCGCGGCTACCATGGCGGCCACCGACCAGAACCCGAGGAAACCGCCCATGCCCGACTTTCGCAGCGACACCGTCACCCAGCCCACGCCCGCCATGCGCGCGGCCATGTTCGATGCCCCGCTGGGCGACGATGTGTTCGGCGACGACCCGTCCGTGAACGCTCTGCAGGAATACGCCGCCCAGTTGCTGGGCTTCGAGGCCGCGCTGTTCGCGCCCTCGGGCACGCAGACCAACCTGATCGCCCTGTGGGGCCATTGCCAGCGCGGCGACGAGGCCATCGTGGGCCAGAGCTGGCACACCTACCGCTGGGAGGCCGGTGGCATGGCGGTGCTGGGCTCCATCCAGCCCCAGCCCGTGGAAACCCAGCCCGACGGCACGCTGCGCATCACCGACATCGCGGCCGCCATCAAGCCCGACGACCCGCACTTCGCGCGCACCCGCCTGGTGGTGCTGGAGAACACCACGGGCGGCCAGGTGCTGCCGCCCGCCTACGTGGCCGAAGTCTCTGCCCTGGCGCGCCAGCGTGGTCTGGCCATGCACCTGGACGGCGCACGCATGTTCAATGCCGCGACCGCCAATGCGGCCAAGGCGGGCACCGATGTGTACGACGAGGCCCGCACGCTGTGCAGCCATTTCGACTCGGCCTCGCTGTGCCTGAGCAAAGGGCTGGGCGCCCCCATCGGCTCGCTGGTGCTGGGCAGCCACGACTTCATCCGCCAGGCGCGGCGCACACGCAAGATCCTGGGCGGCGGCATGCGCCAGGCCGGGGTGCTAGCAGCGGCCGGCCGCTATGCGCTGGAACACCATGTGCGCCGCATGGCCGACGACCATGCCCGCCTGGCGCAACTGGCCGAAGGCCTGGCCGAGGCCAACCGCAGCCACCCAGCCCTGAAGGGCAAGATCACCGCCCACCCCTGGCAGACCAACATCCTGTTCACCGACCTGCACACGGACGTGGCGCCCGCCTTCACCGCCTGGCTGGCCCAGCACGGCGTGCGTGTGACCAGCGGCCTGTACGCGGGCCAGACCCGGCTGCGCTGGGTGACCCACCTGGACGTGAGCGACGCCGACATCAAGGCCGCGCTGGACTGCGTGGCCATCTTCACCGGGGGCTGAATCCCGGGTTTCAGGCGGCGGGGTAGCTGCGGCCGCCGAAGATGCCGGTGCCGACCCGCACCAGGGTGCTGCCGGCATGGATGGCGGCCTCCAGATCGGCCGTCATGCCCATCGACAGGGTGTCGAAATGCGCCAAACCGGGCACACCACTGGCCTGGATCTGCCGGAAAAGACGCTGGGCGCGCAGATGGAGTTCCTTCTGCGCCTCGAAATCCGGCGCGTGGTCAGGGATGCTCATGAGCCCGCGCACCGTGAGCCGTGGCAGTTTTGCCACAGCCTGGGCCAGCGCCAGGGCTTCTTCGGGAGGGACGCCGGACTTGGTTTCCCCCCCGTCCACATTGACCTGGATGCACACCTGCAGTGGCCCCAGGTGCTCGGGGCGCTGGGCCGACAGGCGCTCGGCGATCTTCAGCCGGTCCACCGTGTGCACCCAGTCGAAATGCTCGGCCACCAGGCGTGTCTTGTTGCTCTGGATGGGCCCGATGCAATGCCACTGCAGGCTGGCGGGCGACAGCAGGCGCAGGGCCGCCACCTTCTCCACCCCCTCCTGGATGTAGTTTTCGCCAAAAGCCCGCTGGCCCGCGGCCACGGCCTCGGCCACCGCGTCGGCGCCGAAGGTCTTGGAAACCGCCAGCAGCGACACCCCCGCAGGATCGCGCCCGGCCGCCTTGCACGCCTGTGCAATCCTGCCCATAACCTGTTGGAGGTTGTTGTCAATCGTGGTCATAATGATTGGCAAGCGTACCAAACGATTGAGGGGATCCCGTGGACATTACCCAGCTGCTGGCGTTCAGCGTCAAGAACAAGGCTTCCGACCTGCACCTCTCTGCAGGCCTGCCACCCATGATCCGGGTCCATGGCGACGTGCGCCGCATCAATGTGGACGCACTGGACCACAAGACGGTCCACGGCATGGTGTACGACATCATGAGCGACTCCCAGCGAAAGACCTATGAGGAATTCCTGGAAGTCGACTTCTCGTTCGAGATCGAAGGCCTGGCGCGTTTCCGCGTCAACGCCTTCAACCAGAACCGCGGCGCGGCCGCCGTGTTCCGGACCATTCCGAGCAAGATCCTGACCCTGGAGCAGCTCAACGCGCCCAAGATCTTTGGCGACCTGGCCCTGAAGCCGCGCGGCCTGGTGCTGGTGACCGGCCCCACGGGCTCGGGCAAGTCCACCACGCTCGCGGCCATGGTGAACTACCTCAATGAAACCGAGTACGGCCACATCCTCACGGTGGAAGACCCGATCGAGTTCGTGCACGAGTCCAAGAAGTGCCTGATCAACCAGCGCGAAGTCGGCCCCATGACGCTGTCCTTCGCCGCCGCGCTGAAATCCGCGCTGCGCGAAGACCCGGACGCCATCCTCGTGGGCGAAATGCGCGACCTGGAAACCATCCGCCTGGCCATGACGGCCGCGGAAACCGGCCACTTGGTCTTCGGCACGCTGCACACCTCGAGCGCCGCCAAGACCATCGACCGGATCATCGACGTGTTCCCGGCCGAAGAAAAGGAAATGGTCCGCGCGATGCTCTCCGAATCGCTGCAGGCCGTGATCTCGCAGACCCTGTGCAAGACCAAGGACGGCTCGGGCCGCGTGGCGGCGCACGAGATCATGCTGGGCACCAGCGCCATCCGCAACCTGATCCGCGAGGCCAAGGTGGCGCAGATGTACTCCACCATCCAGACCAGCAACAGCGTGGGCATGCAGACCCTGGACCAGAACCTCACGGACCTGGTGCGCCGCAACGTCATCAGCCCCGCCGAGGCCCGTGCCAAGGCCAAGATCCCCGAAAACTTCCCCGGCTGACGGCAGCACGGGCGAACACACTGAACTAGAAGATACGGCGGCGCAATGCGCCGCACTCGGAGCAAACTATGAAAGGCATTCTCGGCCTTCTGCGCATGAAGTCGATCGGCAACAAGCCGGCCGAGGAGAGCAGCGATTCCGTACTGTTCTCCACGGCCTTTGCCGGCCAGGGCGTCGACGACTCCATGCTGGTGCCCTGGGAGGCCCGCGCCGTGGAGGTGGGGGCCAAGCGCCTGCCCACGAGCCGTGGCGGCAAGCTGCTGCAGGGGCTGTGGGCCAAGGACAAGTACATGGCCCACCTGGACAAGGACGCCGTGGAGCGCATGGAGCGCTTTTTCGAATTTGCCGCGATTCCCTCCAACCGCGACGTGATCCGCCAGGACGAATACGGCAACTTCATGGTGGTGCTGCTCACCGGCACCATCGCCGTGGACCGCGTGCAGCCCTGGGGCGAACACCTGCGCCTGGCCGAGACGCGGCCCGGGGACATCCTGGGTGAAATGTCGCTGCTGGACAGCGGTATCCGCTTTTCCGCCTGCACCACGCTCACCGACTGCGAGATTGCGGTACTGAGCGCCGAAGCCATGGACGACATGATGTCCAAGGACCCGCAGCTCGCCGCCAGCCTGATTGCGCTGCTGGCCCGCAAACTGTCGTTGCGCCTGCGCGTGGTGAGTGCCCGCCTGAGCGACGGCAACCAGAAATGACAATGACCGTCCGGCAGACAAGGACCGCAAGGGAGAAATTCTGATGGAACGCGATCAGGCCAGTAAATTCATCAACGACCTGCTCAAGCTGATGGTCAGCCGCAATGGCAGCGACTTGTTCATCACGGCAGACTTTCCACCCGCCATCAAGGTCGATGGCAAGGTGACCAAGGTGTCGCCGCAACCGCTGACCACCACCCACACGCTCACGCTGGCGCGCGCGGTGATGAGCGACAAGCAGGTGGCGGACTTCGAGCGCACCAAGGAGTGCAACTTCGCGATCTCGCCCGCCGGCATCGGCCGCTTCCGGGTGAATGCCTTCGTGCAGCAGGGCAAGGTCGGCATGGTGTTGCGGACGATTCCGCTCACCCTGCCCACCATCGACGGCCTGGGGGTCCCCCAGGTGCTCAAGGAGGTCACCATGACCAAGCGCGGCCTGTGCATCCTGGTGGGTGCCACGGGTTCGGGCAAGTCGACCACGCTGGCCGCCATGGTGGACTGGCGCAACGAAAATTCCTTCGGCCACATCATCACGGTGGAAGACCCGATCGAATTCGTGCACCCGCACAAGAACTGCGTGGTCACGCAGCGCGAGGTGGGCCTCGATACCGACACCTGGGAAGCCGCCCTCAAGAACACGCTGCGCCAGGCGCCCGACGTCATCCTGATGGGGGAAATCCGCGACCGCGAGACCATGGAACATGCCGTGGCCTTTGCCGAGACCGGCCACTTGTGCCTGGCCACGCTGCACGCCAACAGTGCCAACCAGGCGCTGGACCGCATCATCAACTTCTTCCCCGAAGAGCGCCGCGCCCAGCTGCTGATGGACCTGTCGCTGAACCTGCGCGCGCTGGTCTCGCAGCGCCTGATCCCCAAGCAGGACGGCAAGGGCCGCGCGGCGGCCGTGGAGATCATGCTCAACACCCCGCTGATCTCGGACCTGATCTTCAAGGGCGATGTCCATGAGATCAAGGAAATCATGAAGAAGAGCCGCAACCTGGGCATGCAGACCTTCGACCAGGCGCTGTTCGATGCCTACGAGGCCAACCTGATCAGCTACGAAGACGCGCTGCGCAACGCCGACTCGCTCAACGACCTGCGCCTGCAGATCAAGCTCAACAGCCAGCGCGCCAAGTCGCCCGATCTGGCCCAGGGCACCGAGCACTTCGCGATCGTCTGAGCCCCGCACCGACCGCGCACACTGCACACACTCTCGCCCGCCCTTCTGGGCGGGCTTTTTTTCTTTGGGAAGACACCGACATGCCAAGCACCAATCCCCGCAGCTACGACGCCACCCCCTCGCGCAAGGTCGCCTTCCTGGGTCTGGGCGTCATGGGCTACCCCATGGCCGGCCACCTGGCCCTGGCTGGCCACGAGGTCACCGTCTACAACCGCACGGCCGCCAAGTCCGCCGCCTGGTGCGAGGAGTTTGCCGCCAGCAAGGCACCGCGCCACGCGGCCACACCGCGCGAGGCCGGAGCGGGCGCTGACTTCGTTTTCTGCTGCGTGGGCAATGATGACGACCTGCGCTCGGTCACCCTCGGTGCCGACGGCGCCTTCGCAGGCATGAAGGCCGGCGCGGTGTTCGTGGACCACACCACGGCATCGGCCGAAGTGGCGCGCGAGCTCTACGCCGCGGCGCAGGCCGCCGGCCTGCACTTTGTCGATGCCCCCGTCTCCGGTGGCCAGGCCGGTGCGCAGAACGGCCAGCTCACGGTGATGTGCGGTGGCGATGCCGCGGCCTTCGACGCGGCCCGGCCCGTGGCCCTGGCGTTCTCGCGCGCCTTCACCCTGCTGGGCGCCAGCGGTGCCGGCCAGTTGGCCAAGATGGTCAACCAGATCTGCATCGCCGGTCTGGTGCAAGGCCTGTCCGAGGCCGTGGCCTTTGGCCAGAACGCGGGCCTGGACATGAAGCAGGTGCTGGAGGTGATCGGCAAGGGCGCCGCGCAGAGCTGGCAGATGGACAACCGCGGCAAGACCATGGTCGAGGACCATTTCGACTTCGGCTTTGCCGTGGACTGGATGCGCAAGGACCTGGGCCTGGTGCTCGACGAGGCCCGCCGCAACGGCTCGCGCGTGCCCGTCACCGCACTGGTGGACCAGTTCTATGCCGATGTGCAGCGCATGGGCGGCAACCGCTGGGATACTTCCAGCCTTATCAAACGCTTGAAATAGGCTCCCCCCTGAGGCGCTTCGCGCCATCCCCCCTGAGGGGGGACGCCCCCGGTGCGGCGGGGCGGCCCTTGCACGGGGGCGCTGGTTTGGGCAGCGCCAGTTTCAAAGGCTGCGGGCGGGGGCGGCGTCGGTGGTGACGGGCGCCGGGGTGGGGGCGATGCGGCGCAGTTCCTCTTCGGTGACGATCTCGAAGACGCGCACGACTTTGCTCACGCCGCTCACGCCGCGCGAGATCTCGGTGGCGCGGCCGGCTTCGCGCTGGGTGACGCGGCCCATGAGGTAGACGATGTTGCGCTCGGTCACGACCTTGAAGGCGTTGGCCGAGATGTCGGCCGCGTCCACGAAGCTGGCGCGCACCTTGCCGGTGATCACGGTGTCATTGGAGCGCTGGCCCAGGGAGGTGGCGGGCATGACGGCCAGGTCGTTGACCACCGAGCGCACGTTTTCCACACCGGTCACGATGCGTTCGATGGTCTCGCGGTCCTGGGCATTGGCCACCTCGCCGGTCAGCAGGGCCTGGCGGTTGTAGCTGGTCACGTTCACATGGGCGCGGTCGCCCAGCGCTTCACGGATGCGGTTGGCGGCGCGCAGCTCGATGCCTTCGTCCTCGACCTGGGTGCCCGCCGTGCGGCGGTCCACGGCCATCATGCTGCCCACCACGGCCCCCCCGACGATCAGCGGGGCGCAGGCCGACAGGCCGGTTGCCAGGGCGGCAGCGGCCAGGGCCGTGCAGAGGGTGCGATTCACGGTTTGCTTCATAGCGGTATCTCCTGTTCACCAAGTAACTGGGCATCCACGCCGTCGCACAGGCAATGCAGCACCAGGGCGTGGACTTCGCGCACGCGGGCGGCGCGGTCATGCGGCACGCTGATCAGCACATCGGTTTCGCGCAGCACGGCACCCAGCTGCCCCCCGTTGCGGCCGGTGAGCACCACCACGGTCATGTCGCGCTCGTGCGCTGCCTCGGTCGCGGCCAGCAGGTTGGCATCGTTGCCGCTGACCGACAGGACCAGCAGCAGGTCGCCCGCCTGGCCCAAGGCCCGCACCTGGCGGGCAAATTGCTGGGAACCGGGGTCCTGGGCGCCCCCTGGCCCCGCCGTCAGCAGGGTGCTGTCGGCCGTGAGGGCCATGGCGGCCAGTTCGGGGCGTTCGCGCTCGAAGCCGGCCACGCAGAAGGCGGCGAACTGCTGCGCCTCGGCGGCCGAGGCGCCATTGCCGCAGGCCAGTACCTTGCCGCCGCTGGTGACGCAGGCCAGCATGGCCTGCACTGCCGCGGCAATCGGGGTGCTCAGGGTCTGGGCCGCCTGGTATTTCAGGTCGGCGCTGTCGATGAAGTGCTGTTGGATGCGTTGCTCAAGCATGGAGGTCCGATGATACCCGCCGCGTGTTACAGCTTTTGCCCCGAATTTTGTAGCAAAGGGTTTAGGCTGCACCGAGGGTTGCGCCCCGGGGGTGGGTTTGAACTTTGCAGATCATTGCGCGTCGAAGGCTGCCTTGAGCCACTGCACCTGGGCCTCCTCGACCAGCACGACGTCAAAGCGGCACGGTGGCGGTGAGGCCAGGCGCATCAGGTAGTGCCGTGCCGCCAGCACGATGCGCTGCTGCTTGGCAGCGCCGATGCTCGCCCCGGCCCCGCCAAAGGCCTGGCTGGCACGGCTGCGCACCTCCACGAAAACGGTGGTGCCATCGCGCTCGCACATCACCAGGTCGATCTCGCCCCCGCCGCGCCCGGGCGTCCGATAATTGCGCGTGAGCAGGCGCAATCCGGCAGCCTGCAGGTGCGCCAGCGCACGGTCTTCCGCCAGCGCGCCCTGCTGCCGGGTGGTGTTGTTGTTGCCCACTGCGGCGGGCGCGGGCTTGTCCGCGGCCAGCCATCTTCCAAGGAATTTCATTGAGCGCCTCTTTCGCTTCCGCCCTCGATGCCGCACGCGATGCAGCGTCTGCGCAGCATTATCCGCAGGGGGCCTTGTACGTGGTGGCCACGCCCATCGGCAACCTGGCCGACATCACGCTGCGCGCCCTGCACGTGCTGCAGCAGGCCGACACCGTGGCCTGCGAGGACACGCGCCACACCCAGTCGCTGCTGCGTGCCTATGGCATCGACAAGAACGCTTCGCAGCTGCTGGCCGTGCACCAGCACAACGAGGCCGAGGCGGCGCAGAACGTGGTGCAGCGCCTGCACGAAGGCCAGCGTGTGGCCTATGTGAGCGATGCCGGTACGCCCGGCGTGAGCGACCCCGGCGCCCGCCTCGTGGCCACGGTGCAGGCCGCCGGCCTGCGCACCCTGCCCCTGCCGGGCGCCAGCAGCATCACCACCGCACTGAGTGCAGCGGGCGCGGTGGCGCACAGCGCCGAGCATGGCGGCTTCGTCTTCGCAGGCTTCCTGCCGGTGAAGAATGCCGAGAGGGCCAGCGCCATCGGCCGCCTGGCTGGCGAGCCACGCTGCGTGGTACTGCTGGAAGCCCCCCACCGCATCGGCGAGCTCGCGCAGGCCCTGGCGGTGCTGGGCGAGCGCCCGGTGACCCTGGCGCGCGAGCTGACCAAGCAGTTTGAAGAGGTGGTGACCCAGCCCGCGCAGGCGCTCACCGCCTGGCTGGAGGGCGCGCCTCAGCGCTCACGCGGTGAATTCGTGGTGCTGCTGCACCCGGTGCCCGTGGCGGGCGACGATGGCGAGAGCCTGCGCGTGCTGCGGCTGCTGCTGGCCGAACTGCCGCTCAAAACCGCCGTGCGCCTGGCGGCAGAGATCACCGGTGCATCGCGCAATGTGCTGTACGACACGGCCCTGGCCTGGAAAAAGGGCGAGCCGCAGGGCGACTGACGCCGCTTGTTCAGCGCCCCGAAACAGCCAGCCCTGCCGCCACGCCACCGAACAGATCACCCTCGACCTGGGGCGTGTCGGGAAAAGCCCGGCGCAGCGCTTCCCGCAGGGGCCGCAATGCCGAAGAGCCCCCCGTGAGGTAGATGGCGTCCGGCCCGCGCGGTGCCAAACCAGCCAGCTGCACGCACTCCTGCGCGCAAGCCACGACCTGTTCGAGCGGTCCGGCCAGGTGCTGAGAAAGCCCTTGGGGCGTGACGGCCGATTCCAGCGCAGGCTCGATCCAGCCCAGGTCCATGGACGCGGGGGCCTGCGACAGGGATGCCGCAATCTTGGCCTGCTCCACGGTGTTGGCCATGCGGTGGCCCAGGCGCTCCTGAAGCACGGTCATCAGCCGGGCATGCAGGCGCTGGTCGGCGTAGTCGGTGCGCAGGTTCTGCGCATCGCGCAGCGCCTTGGGCGCATAGAGCCACTGGATCAGGTGCCAGGTCGACAGGTCGAAGAACACCCGGTTGGGGACCTCGCGCCCGCTGGGCCCGATGTGGCGAAAGCCCAGCATGGGCATCAGCAGCTCCAGGCTCAGGCGGCGGTCGAAATCGGTGCCGCCCACATGCACGCCGGTCGTGGCCAGCACATCGGCCGCGCGGTCGCCGCCGCGCGCCAGGCGCTCGGGGCCCAGGCGCACCAGGGTGAAGTCCGAGGTGCCGCCGCCGATGTCCACCACCAGCACCAGCGATTCCTGGGTGATGCGCTGTTCGTAGTCGAGGGCGGCCGCCATGGGCTCGAACTGGAAGGACACCTGCTCGAAACCCGCATCGAGCGCCGCCTTGCGCAGCGAGTCTTCGGCCAACTGGTCACGCTCCGGATCACCGTCGACGAAATGCACGGGCCTCCCCATCACCACACGGCCAGGCATGCCACCCAGGTCGGCCGTGGCCTTGCTCGCCAGCATGCGCAGGAACAGGCCGATGATGTCCTGGTAGCTGACGAGCTGGCCATGCACGGCCGTCTTTTCCTCCAGCAAGGCACTGCCCAGCAGGCTCTTGAGCGAGCGCATCAGGCGCCCCTCGGTACCGGTCAGGTACTGGCCCACGGCATCACGGCCGAAATGGGTGCTGTGGTCCTCGGCGTTGAAGAACAGCGCCGTGGGCAAGGTCACCCCCGTGCCCTCCAGGGCGATCATGCGCGCGGGCCCGCGCCCCTCGCGCACGCCCATGGCCGAGTTGGAGGTGCCGAAGTCGATGCCAAGCGTGGTGTCCTGCAGGAAGGGCATGGGGAAGATCAGGGAGCGAGGGAAAGAAGAAAACAACGGGCGCCGGCAGGCAGCGCGAAGGGGATCGGCAGGCCGGGCAGGCCACCGTGAAGGGGCTGCGCCCGCGCAAGGGGAGCGGGATTGTGCCACGGACCGGAAGGCCTCCAGCTTTCAGGCCAACGGCCCCGACGCCACCATGGCCGGCACGGCCTCGCGCATGGTGGCGACAAAGCGCAACAGGCGCACAGGGTAGAAGCTTGCGTACGGATAGATCAGGTACACCGGCAGCGGCGCAGGCTGCCATTGGGGGGCCAGGTGCACCAGGTGCCCCTCGGCCACATCCTGCGAGAGCAGCCAGGCCGAACCGGCCCCGGCGCCCAGCCCCAGCCGGGCCGCGCTGCGCAAGGCATACAGGCTGTCGGTGGCCACGCGCGGGCGCAGGGCGATGCGGCGCGCTTCACCCGTCACCCGGTGGGTGAGCACCAGCTCGTTGCGGTAGTAGGTTTGCAGTGCCAGCCAGGGCAGTGCGGCCAGATCCTCGGGATCTTCGGCGCTGCCCGCCCCGGGCAGAGAGGCCGCCCCGACCACGATGCGCGGCACCTCGGCCAGGCGGATGGCCACCACGGCCGGGTCGGCGGGCTCGCCCACCTGGATGGCGCAGTCGATGCCGGCACCGATGAAGTCGCGCACATCGTCCTGCAGCAGCCACTCCACCGAGACGCGCGGGTTGCTGCGCAGAAACTGCGCCAACGCCCCGACGAACATCTCCTGCCCGAAGGCATGGGGCATGGCCACGCGCAGCGTCCCCTCGGGCTCCTGCTGCGCACCGCGCAGGTCGGCCTCGAACGCGGCCCAACTGGCCAGCAGCTCCTTGGCACGGCGGTAGCAGCGCTCCCCGTCCACCGTGAGGCGCATGGTGTGGGTGGAACGCTGCAGCAGGCGCACCCCCAGCGACTGCTCCAGCGCCTGCAGCCGGCGGCTCACCGTGGGCTGGGTGGCATGCATCTGCGCTGCAGCAGCCGAAAGGCTGCCGGCCTCGACGATGTGGACAAAGGTCTCCATGAGCTGCAGCCGGTTTCCCGGCGCGCGCCCGAGCCCCTCCACGGGCAGAGACTCATCAGCCCGGAAGGAAGCCGCCTCGTTGGATGGATCACCGATCATACGTTTGACGCATATTTAATCTGCATTTGATGGTACTACCAAGCCAATAGATGCCGGATCACACTGGCAGCCATGCTTTCAACCAAGGGTTAACACCATGTCTGTCATACATGAAGCGGATATCGCAAGATTTTCTTCGGGGGCGGTGCAACTCCCCACATCGCGGGTGCTGCTGCTCGCCACCGGGGCCGGCCTCGGGGTGGCGTCGCTGTACTACAGCCAGCCCATGCTGGGCGTGCTGGGCGCGGACCTCGGCGCCTCTGCCCAGGCCGTGGGCCAGGTTCCCACCCTGACGCAACTGGGCTATGCGCTGGGCATCCTGCTGCTGGCGCCGCTGGGGGACCGCTTCGACCGGCGCCGCATCATCGTGGCCAAGGCCGCGGCGCTGGTGGCCGCCTTGCTGCTGGCGGCGCTGGCGCCCTCCATCGGCGTGTTGCTGGCCGCCAGCCTGGCCATCGGCATCACGGCCACCATGGCGCAGGACATCGTGCCCGCCGCCGCCACCCTGGCACCCACAGCACACCGCGGCAAGGTGGTGGGCATGGTGATGACCGGCCTGCTGCTGGGCATTTTGCTGTCGCGCGTGGTGAGCGGTTTCGTGGCCGAGCACTTCAGCTGGCGCGGCATGTTCCTGGCCGCGGCCGTGGCGGTATCGGCCATCGCGGTGGCCACCTGGCGCGGCCTGCCGCGCTTTCCTGCCACCACCACCCTGCCCTATGGCCAGCTCCTGGCTTCGCTGGCCACACTGTGGCGGCAGCATGCCACGCTGCGGCGAGCTGCCCTGGCCCAGGGCCTGCTGTCGGTGGGCTTCAGCGCCTTCTGGTCCACCCTGGCCGTCATGCTGCACGGCGCGCCCTTCCACCTGGGCAGTACCGCAGCGGGCGCGTTTGGCCTGGCCGGCGCGGCCGGCGCACTGGCTGCGCCCCTTGCCGGCCGGCTGGCCGACCGCACAGGCCCGGAGCGGGTGGTCCGTTGGGGCGTCGGCGTGGCCGCCTTGTCCTTCGCTGCCATGGCCGCAGCCCCCTGGATCCCCCCCACCCCCCAGCTGTGCCTGCTGGTGCTGTGCACCATCGGCTTCGACCTGGGCGTGCAGGCGGCGCTGATCTCCCACCAGACCATGGTCTACGGCATCGATCCGGGTGCGCGCAGCCGGCTCAACGCCGTGTTGATGACGGGCATGTTCATCGGCATGGCAACCGGTGCCGCCCTGGGCAGCCTGCTGCTGGCCGCTTGGGGCTGGATGGCCGTCACGCTGCTGGCGACGACCACCAGCCTGGCCGCGCTCGCCGTGCGCATGGCCACGCGCCGAGGCTCAGCCTGCATGGCCGCAGCCTGAGGCGTCGGAGGCAGGAAGAACCTGATCCCTGGCTCAGGACTGCGGCACCCACTCCCGGACAAAGCCCGCAGCGTCCTGCCGCTCGGGTGGCTGCAAGCGGTCCTTGGGGGTACCCATGTAAAGGAATCCCAGCAGGCGGTCGCCCGCACCCAGGCCGAGAGCTGCCTTCACGTTGTCGTCGTAGGCATTGACCCCGGTGGCCCAGAAGCCGCCATAGCCGAGGATGTGCAGGGCGTTGAGCATGTTCATCACGGCAGCCCCCGTGGCCAACACCTGCTCGCTCTCGGGCACCTTGTGCGGCGCCTTGACCTGCGCGACCAGCGCCACCAGCAGGGGCGCTGCCACGGCCTTGGCGCGAAAGCGCTCACCATCGTCGTAGGGGTCGCGCGCCCGGGCCGCCCTTGCGAACACCTGGCCCAGCGCCAGGCGCGCATCGCCGCGCACAAGGACGAAGCGCCAGGGCCGCAGTTGCCCATGGTCGGGCGCCCGCATGGCGGCGGCAAAGACCAGGTCCAACGCCGCGGCATCGGGCGCCGGCTCGACCAGCGGCCAGGGCGAGTGCCGGGTGAGCAGCAGGTCCATGGCATGGCGCTGCTCGGGCGACATCGGGGGATGGGACAAGACCGGATGGGAAGGCACAGAAACTGGCATGGTGTCCTTTTGCAAACAAGGCGAAGAGGACACTCCGGCGCCAGCGGGGGCGCCTGAGCGATGGCGGCAAAGATCGGTGGCGGGCAGCCTGGAGGCCATGGGCCCGGGCGGTGCCGGAGACCATGGATCCAGGGGGCTGGCTGGCGCCGGGGCATGGGACCACGGCAGAGGCGCCATCGTTCACCGGAGTGTCGCGGGGTGAACAGCGGCCATCGTAGAACAGCGCCCACGTCGCTGCCCAGGCGCCGCTTTTTCACCGGACTCGCGGCAGGGTGTCTTTGCCGCGGCCATGGTGGTGGTCTCTCCAGTCCGACTCGAACGGACATGCCCGAAGGCCCCAGGGTTTGAGACTGGTGCGTCTGCCAATTGCGCCATGGAGAGAGGCAAAGGAAATGGGGTGCACGAACGGAATCGAACCGTCGTCGGCGGGATCACAACCCGCAGCTCTGCCATTGAGCTACGCGCACCATGAGAGAAAAGGAACACAACGAACTGGAGGTGCGGACCGGATTCAAACCGGTGTCTGCGGATTTGCAATCCGCTGCATGGTCGCTTTGCTACCGCACCCTGAAAATTTGATTGGCCCCACGTGCACGACTCGAACGTGCAACCCCTTGCTTCGTAGGCAAGTGCTCTGATCCATTGAGCTAACGCGGGTGAAGAAAACACAATGGTCCGTTGCTTGACCATCGAAATTGGCGCTCCGCAGGGGAGTCGAACCCCTGACTTCCTGGGGCCTGTTCACCCTGATTTCGGGGTCGCGAAGGCCCTTGCCGGCGTGCCAATCTAGGCGCGCGACGCAGTGTGTGCTCTTGCACACGCAAGGAGCGCAACGACGAATGGCGCGCCGGCAGGGGCCTTCCCTTCGGGTTGCCCGGCCTGGGGGCCGCCTGCGGCGTTGCCCGCGCTTGCAAGGCATCAGCCTTGCTGCGCACGGGCGCCTAGCATCCAGCCCCCAGGCCGGGCAACGCGATCCCCGAAATCAGGGTGAACAGGCCCTGACAGGGAGGCACGCTGACCACTGAGTTAGCGAAGCAAACGAGATGAATCTGGCGTCCCGTGCGGGATTC
>JAESFW010000130.1_pt1 | contig 135000 bp, 115 predicted proteins | sample 9269481 | NCBI WGS metagenome assembly JAESFW01 (sample SAMN14515350, study PRJNA621654) | algae metagenome | isolation source: Lyngbya sp. HA4199-MV5 and co-occurring heterotrophs from soil with... | place: USA: Ahupuaa O Kahana State Park, Hawaii | collected 2009-07-21 | reverse complement strand
CCCTGGCTTCGGCGACCGCCGCAAGGCCATGCTGGAAGACATCGCCATCCTGACGGGCGGCAAGGTCATCGCTGAAGAAGTGGGCCTGACCCTCGAGAAGGTGACCCTGGCCGACCTGGGCCAGGCCAAGCGCATCGAAGTGGGCAAGGAAAACACCATCATCATCGACGGCTCCGGCGCTGCCGCTGACATCGAAGCCCGCGTCAAGCAAGTGCGCGTGCAGATCGAGGAAGCCACGTCCGACTACGACCGCGAAAAGCTGCAAGAGCGCGTGGCCAAGCTGGCCGGCGGTGTGGCCGTGATCAAGGTCGGCGCTGCCACCGAAGTCGAAATGAAGGAAAAGAAGGCCCGCGTGGAAGACGCACTGCACGCTACCCGCGCTGCCGTGGAAGAAGGCGTGGTGGCCGGTGGTGGCGTGGCCCTGCTGCGTGCCAAGCAAGCCGTGGGTGACTCGGTCAAGGGCGACAACGCCGACCAGGAAGCCGGTATCAAGCTGGTGCTGAAGGCCATCGAAGCGCCTCTGCGCGAAATCGTGAACAACGCCGGCGGCGAAGCCTCGGTGGTGGTGAACGCCGTGTTGGCCGGCAAGGGCAACTTCGGCTTCAACGCTTCGAACGACACCTACGGCGACATGCTCGAGCTGGGCATTCTGGACCCCACGAAGGTCACCCGCACGGCCCTGCAGAACGCTGCCTCCGTGGCATCGCTGCTGCTGACGACCGAAGCCATGGTTGCCGAAGCCCCGAAGGACGACGCTCCTGCCGGCGGCGGCATGCCCGACATGGGCGGCATGGGTGGCATGGGCGGCATGGGCATGTAATTGCCGAGCGCGCAGGAGCAGGCCGCACGGCGGCTCCTGTGAGCCCACAAAAAAGCCCCGCAGGCTGCAAGGCCTGCGGGGCTTCTTCGTTGGCGCATCAGAATCTGTAGGTCGCGCTCAGCACCACGTTGCGGCGCGTGGCCCACCAGCAATCGCCGCGCGCGAGGCAGGTGCTCACATACTGCTTGTCGGCAAGGTTGCTGATGTTGAGCGCATAGCGCCACTGCGGTGTGTCGTAGGCGAGCAGCGCGTCCACCACGCCCGCCGAAGGAACGGTCGGGCCCGAGCCATCGCGGAACGAGGACAGCCAGCGGTAACCGGCACCGGCCGAGAACCCGCGCACGCCGCCGACGGCAAAGCGGTAGACACCCCAGACGGCCGCCTGGTGCCGCGGCAGCCCCTCCAGCGTGGGATCGACATCCGTGTAGTTGTAGTGGGCGATGAGGTCGAAGACCGTGGCGAGGCGCCCCTTGTACTCCAACTCCAGCCCCTTGTTGCGCGTCTGGCCGGCCTGCAGCGTGTTGCCGGCGTTGACCGGGTCGGCGATCTTCTGGTTCTTTTCCTTGAGGTCGTAGACCGCCGCCGTGAACTGGGTGCCGCTGCCCTCGGGCACGTACTTCACGCCCAGCTCGATCTGCTCGCCTTCGAGCGGCTTGAAGCGCTGGCCCTGCTTGTTGATGCCGCTCACGGGGCTGAACGACTCGGCGTAGCTGATGTAGGGTGTCCAGCCGCCCGGCAGCTGGTACATCACGCCCAGGCGCTTGGTGGTGTCGCTGGTGCGGTCGTCGGCCGATCCGGCCAGGCTGTTCACCGCGCGGTCATGGCGCAGGCCGGCCACGAAGATCCAGTTGCCCCACTTCATCTGGTCCTGCAGGTAGATGCCGCTCTGGCGCTGCACATTGCGCGGGCTGGCCTCCAGGGGGGCCGTCACCAGGTTGCCGTACACCGGCGCATAGGCGTCGATGGTGCTGAAGGCACTGGCGGTCGCCTTGTCCTCGGTCTGGCGGTTCCAGTCCACACCCAGCAGCAACTGGTGGCGCAGCGCGCCCGTGCTCAGGTTGCCCTGCAGGTGCGTATCCACCGCCGCCATGCGCGTGCGGGTGAGGGACTCATCGTAGAAGCGGCCCAGTACGCGCTGGTTCACAGGGTCGGACCCGAAGCCGCCGAGGACCGTGTAGAAGTCGCCCCAGTGGTAGACACCGCGGTTTTCATTGCGCGCCAGGCGCAGGTTCTGGCGCACGGTCCAGTTGTCGTTGAAGCGGTGCTCGAACAGCCAGCCCACCGACTCGCGGTCGCTGTCGTAGTGGTCGCCGGGCTCGCCGATGAAGCGCGACAGCGGCAGTTGGCCATTGGGGTTCGGCAACAAGGTGCCCGACCAGGGGAAGAACTGCGAGGTGCTGCCGCTGCGGTCCTGCTGCCAGTGGGCCTGCAGCACCAGCGAGGTGGCGGCGTTGGGCCGCCAGGCCAGCGAGGGCGCGATCAGGCGGCGGTCGTCGGGTACATGGTCCACCTGGGTGTCGGCCGTGCGGGCCAGGGCCACGAGGCGGTAGGACCATTCGCCGTCCTTCGTCAGCGGGCCGGTCAGGTCGGCCTGCAGCTGGCGCCGGTTCCAGCTGCCCAGCTGCACGCCGACTTCGCGCTGCGCCTCCTGCAGGGGGCGCTTGCTGCCCATGTTGATCACGCCGGCCACCGTGCCGGCGCCGAACAGCATGCCCGAGGGGCCGCGCAGCACCTCGATGCGCTCCAGCGTGTAGGCGTCGGAGCGTGTGACGCTGGTGTACCAGTTGTAGTTCTGGCGCAGGCCGTCGAGGTAGACGTCCGGGTAGCTGCCGCGCACGCGCATGCCGTCGGAGCGGCTATCGAGCCCATAGGCATCGCTGCGCACACCAGCCGCGTAGAGCAGCGCGTCCTGCAGGTTGGAGGCGCCCTGGTCCACCAACTGGTCGCGCGTGATCACGGTGACGGACTGCGGGGTCTCGGACAGCGGCGTGTCCGTCTTGGTGGCCGTGGCGGCATGGCGTGCGCGGTAGCCCACCACGGGGGCCGTGGCCGACTCCTTTTCTGCATTCGCGTCCACGCGCACCTCGCCCAGCGTGGCACCTGTCCCCTGCGCCCACGCCCCCGCCGCCGTGAGCCCGAACGCCAGCGCGATGCCCGCGCAGACGGCGCTCTGCCTGTAGTGAATTGCCATGATTCTCAAGAATAGTATTGATAACGATTCTCATTTTATGAATTCACCCCAGCAGTGCCACGAACTTGTCGCGCGCAGGCAACGAGCCAATGGATACCAGATGCATCCGATCTTGCGGGGTCCCATGAAAAAAGCCCGCGGCTGCAGGTGCGCGGGCTTTGGGAGGGGCACTCATTGCCCCCAGGGAAATGCGTCGCCGGCTCAGCTGGCCTGCCGCAGCGCCTGTGTGGCCTGCGCCAGCTGCGTGATGCGTGCCCAGTCTCCGGCACGCACGGCATCTCCCGGCGTGAGCCAGGACCCACCCACGCAGCGCACATTGGGCAGGGCCAGGTAATTGGGCGCGGTGGCGTTGGTGATGCCACCCGTGGGGCAGAAGCTGACCTGGCCAAACGGGCTGGCCCAGGACTTGAGCAGCGGGATGCCGCCCACGGCCTCGGCCGGGAAGAGCTTGAGGAACTGGAAGCCATCGGCCAGGGCCTGCATGATCTCGCTGGACGTGGCCACGCCCGGCAGCAGCGGCAGGTTCAGCCCCTTGCAGGCCGAGCCGACTTCGGAAGTGTAGCCCGGGCTCACGGCGAAGCGGGCGCCGGCCTCGCTCGCACGGCGTGCATCCTCGGCATTGAGCACCGTGCCCACGCCGACCACGGCCTCGGGCAGCTGGCGTGCAATCGCCTCGATGGCGGGCAGGCCCGCGGGCGTGCGCAGCGTGACTTCGAGCACTTTGACCCCGCCGGCCAGCAGGGCCTCGGCCAGGGGGATCGCGTCTTCGACGCGGTCGATCACGATGACCGGGATCACCGGGCCGTAGCTGGCGATGTCCGCCGGGTTCAGGGAAGGGGTGGTGGCATTCACAGCCATGTACAGGCTCCTTGTTCGGCGCCGCCCGCATGGCGGCGAAAGTTGGCAAACAGTTCACGCCCGAAGCCGGTGGCTGCGGGCGCCTTGCATTCATCGGGGACACGTGCGGACCATTCGGCTTCGCCGACCAGCACGTCGAGCGTACCGGCCACCGCGTCCACGCGCACCAGGTCGCCGTTGCGCACCTTGGCCAGCGGGCCGCCGCCCAGGGCCTCGGGTGTCACGTGGATGGCAGCCGGCACCTTGCCCGAGGCGCCGCTCATGCGGCCATCGGTCACCAACGCCACCTTGAAGCCCTGGTTCTGCAGCACGGCCAAGGGCGGCGTGAGCTTGTGCAGCTCGGGCATGCCATTGGCGCGCGGGCCCTGGAAGCGCACCACGGCCACCATGTCCTGTTGCACCTCGCCCGCACTGAAGGCGGCGAGCAGTTCTTCCTGCGAGTCGAACACGCGTGCAGGGGCCTCGATGATGTGGCGGTCTTCGGGCACGGCCGAGACCTTGATCACGGCGCGGCCCAGGCGCCCCTGCAGCAGGCGCAGCCCGCCCGTGGGCGAGAAGGGCTGGGCCACGGGCCGCAGCACGGCCTCGTCGCCCGAGGTGGCGGGAGCGGCCTGGCCACCGGCGGCAATGCCGCCCTCGTTCACGCTCAGCACGTCGGGGTGCATGAGGCCGTTGGCCATCAGTTCACGCAGGATCCAGGGCGGGCCGCCCGCGGCCTGGAACTGGTTCACGTCGGCATCGCCGTTGGGGTAGACGCGGGCCAGCAACGGCACCACGGAGGACAGGTCGTCAAAATCGGTCCAGTCGATCAGGATGCCGGCGCTGCGTGCGATGGCCACCCAGTGGATCAAGTGGTTGGTGGAGCCACCCGTGGCCAGCAGCGCGGCCATGGCGTTGACGATGCAGCGCTCGTCCACCACATGGCCGATGGGGGTGAAGCGATTGCCGCGCTTGCCGATGGATAGCACCGTGCGCATGGCCTGGCGCGTGAACTCCTCGCGCTCGCCGCTGCCGGGCGAGGCAAAGGCCGCATTGGGCACATGCAGGCCCATGGCTTCGAGCAGCATCTGGTTGCTGTTGGCCGTGCCGTAGAAGGTGCAGGTGCCGGGGCTGTGGTACGCGGCCGACTCGGCCTTGAGCAGTTCGTCTCGGCCGACCAGGCCTTGCGCGTACTGCTCGCGCACCTTGGCCTTGTCCTTGTTGGGCAGGCCCGAGCCCATGGGGCCGGCGGGCACGAACACGCAAGGCAGGTGGCCATAGTGCAGGGCACCGATCAACAGACCGGGCACGATCTTGTCGCACACGCCGAGCAGCAGCACACCGTCGAACACGTCATGGGACAGCGCTACCGCAGTGGCCATGGCAATATTGTCCCGGGAGAACAGCGACAGCTCCATGCCGGGCGTGCCCTGCGTCACGCCGTCGCACATGGCGGGCACGCCGCCAGCCACCTGGGCCATGGCGCCATGGCGCGCGGCCTCGTCGCGCAGCAGTGCGGGGTAGGCCTGGTAGGGCTGGTGGGCCGAGAGCATGTCGTTGTAGGCCGTGACGATGCCGATGTTGGGCGCCTTCTCGACGGTGACCTTGAACTTCTCGGAGCCTGGCAGCGCGGCATAGGCATGGGCCAGGTTGGCGCAGCCCATGCGGTCCTGTGGGGGCTTGCGCTGGACCATGGCGTCGACCGTGGCCAGGTAGGCGGCGCGGGTCTCCTTGCTGCGCTCGATGATGCGGGCCGTCACGCGCGCTACGACTGAATGCATGGGGAATGCTCCATCGGGGATTTGGTATGGGTATGGGAATCGGTGGCAGGGCTCCTGCGGGGGCCTCTAGAATGTAACTCGATAACCACCCCGGATCAAGCCAATGTCCCTGCAGACCCTGCCCCTGCCACCCTCGGAACTCGGCGAATCGCCGTTCTGGCATCCCCATGAAACATCCCTTTACTGGTGTGACATTCAAGGGAGGCGGGTGCACGCCTGGGAGCCGGCCAGCGGGCGCCTGCGGAGCTGGGACATGCCGTCCGAACCCGGCTGCTGCGCGCCAGCGGCCGGCCACAAAATAGTAATTGGGTTACGAGACGGCTTCTACCTGCTCGACACCCAGAGCGGCGCCCTCGCCTGCCTGGCGCTGTTGCCCGCCGATGCGCACGACACCCGCGTGCTGCGCCTGAACGATGGCCGCTGCGATTCGGCGGGCCGGTTCTGGGCCGGCTCCGTGATCAGCCCGCGCACGGCCCCCGACGCGGCGCTGTGGCGGCTGGAGGCGGCACCGGGCGGCTTTCGCGTACAGAAGATGGCGGGCGACAATTTCACCGCCAATGGCCTGGCCTTCAGCCCCGACGACCGGTGGCTCTACTGGTCGAACACGCCCCAGCACCGCATCGACCGTTTCGGCTTCGATGCAGCCACGGGCCGCATCGAGGGCCGCACGCCCTGGGCCCACTTTCCCCCGAAGGTGGCGGGCGAGCCCTACGGGGGCCGGCCCGATGGCGCCACCGTGGACGTGCAGGGCAACTACTGGGTGGCCATGTACGAGGGGGCCTGCATTCTGCAGCTCTCGCCCACCGGCCAGGTGCTGCAGCGCATTGCCGTGCCCGTGCAGTGCCCCACCATGGTCTGCTTTGGCGGCGAGCGCCTGCGCACGCTCTACATCACTTCGGCACGCGCCGGCCGGCCGCAGGAGGAACTGGATGCCGCCGTGCCCGCGGGCTCGCTGTTCAGTCTGCCGGTCGAGGTGCCGGGCCTGCCGGTGAACTTCTTCCAGGCCAGCGCGGCGATGTGATTCTCAGGAGGCGCGCTGCGCCCCCAGCGCCAGCAGCACGTCGTAGCAGGCGCCCATGTTGTGGTAGTCCACCTTGCCGGCGTTGCTCTTTTCGCGCGTGTGGTTGCGGTTGTGCCCGTCGAGGATGCGGAACCAGGCGCCGTGCTCGTGGTCCACGAAGTGCTGCCAGCAGTAGGCCCAGATCCGGTCGTACCAGTCCCAGTAACGCTGCTCGCCCGTACGCACGGCCAGCACGGCGGCGGCCGCCATGCTCTCGGCTTGCACCCAGTGGTAGCGGCCATCGTCGCAGATGCTGCCGTCGGGTGCCATGCCATAGACGATGCCGCCGTGCACGGCATCCCAGCCCTTGTCCAGTGCAGCGTCGAACAAAAAGCGCGCGCACGGCAGGTGCCAGTCGGCAGGGGCCAGCGCATCAAGCTGCAGCAGCAGCTTGGCCCATTCGGTCTGGTGGCCGACCTGGTAGCCCCAGGGGCGAAAGATGTTGGTCCGGTCGTGGCGGTTGTAGTCCCAGTCCACCGACCAGTCGGCGCGGAAATGCTCCCACACCCAGCCGCCCGACAATGCCGCCTGGCGCTGGCAGATGCCTTGCGCGAGTTGCTCGGCGCGCTCGATGTAGCGGCGCTCGCCCGTGGCGCGAAAGGCCGAGATCATGGCCTCGCAGGCATGCATGTTGGCGTTCTGGCCACGGTAGTCCGACAGCGCCCAGTCGCGCGTGGCCTCGTCGGCATAGAGGCCCTGGGCCGGTTGCCAGAAACGCTGCTCGGCGGTCTCGAAGGCCTCGGCCAGCCACTGACGTGCCTCGGACATGCCGGCCTCGTGCGCGCGGGCATAGGCCAGCATCACGAAGGCCATGCCATAGCAATGGCGCGTGGCATCGAGCACGGTGGCATGGCCGCCGTGCCAGTCGATCAGCCAGGCATAGCCGCCGGTGGCCGCATCGAGGAAAGCCGTGCGCAGGAACTTCAGCGCATGCTCCATGCCGTCGTAGTAACGCTGCTTCCCCGTGGTCTGGAACAAAATGGCATGCGTGACGACGAAGCGCGTGGCGCTCACCAGGTGGCGCGTGCGCTCGTTATACACCGTGCCATCGTCGAGAAAAAAGTGGTACATGCCGCCCCCCGGATCGGTGGCCACGGGCTCGTAGAACGCCATGGTCTGGCGGATGTGCGCGTGCAGGAACTCGGGCGAACGGAAATCGGGCGGCTGCGGTGCAGTCATGGGTGTGTCTCCTCGTTGGGCCGCGGTGGGCGGCCTGGACGCCTGAAGGCGCCTCGTTGTGAAATGCGATGAATGCTGCGCGGCAACTCAGCCGCCGCGCATGCGCGCCAGCAAACCCGCCGTGGAGCCATCGAGCCCCGCCGCATCGCCCGATGCCAGGCGCGATTCCAGGTCGCGCGCCAGCACCTTACCCAGCTCCACACCCCATTGGTCGAAGCTGTTGATGCCCCACAGGCAGCCGCTCACGAAGACGCGGTGCTCCTGCAGCGCGATCAACGCGCCCAGCGAGGCGGGCGTGAGCGCTTCGAGCAGCAGAAAGGTGCTGGGCCGGTTGCCCGGGAAGTGGCGGTGGCCGTCCTCAGCGCTGGCCTTGCCCACCATGAGCGCCTGGGCCTGGGCCAGGGCATTGGCGAGCAGCTTGTCCTGGTGGCCGGGCAGCGGGTGCGCGGCCTGGCGCACGGCGATGATCTCCAGCGGCAGCACGTCCGTGCCCTGGTGCAGCATCTGGAAGAAGGCGTGCTGGCCGTTGGTGCCGGGCTCGCCCCAGAGCACGGGCGAGGTGGCGTATGGCAGTGCCTGGCCGTCGGCGCCCACGCGCTTGCCATTGCTCTCCATCTCGAGTTGCTGCAGGTAGGCCGGCAGCCGCCCCAGCGAGGCATGGTAGGGCGCGATGCAGCGGCTGGTGAAGCCGTGGAAATTGCGGTACCAGACATCGAGCAGGCCCAGGCGCACCGGCAGGTTGGCCGCCAGCGGCGCCGTGCGGAAGTGCTCGTCCATGGCGTGCGCGCCGGCCAGCAGCTCGCGAAAGCCTGCCGCGCCGATGGCGATGGCGATCGGCAGGCCGATCGCCGACCACAGCGAATAGCGCCCGCCCACCCAGTCCCAGAAGCCAAAGGTGGTGGTGATGCCCAGGGCACCCGCCGCCTCGACATTGGTGGTGAGCGCCGCGAAGTGGCGCGCCACGTCACGGCCGCCCTCGGCACCGAACCAGGCCAGCGCCGAGCGCGCATTGGCCATGGTCTCGGCCGTGGTGAAGGTCTTGGAAGCGATCAGGAACAGCGTGTTCTCGGGCCTCACGCTCCGCAGCACGCCATGCAGTTCGTGCCCGTCGACGTTGGAGACGAAGTGCAGGCGCTTGCCCGCGGCGCGGAAGGCGTCGAGCGCACGCACGGCCATGTGCGGCCCCAGGTCCGAACCGCCGATGCCGATGTTCACCACATCGGTGATCGCGGCGTCGCCGCGCACCTGCTCCGCGTATTGCAGCATGGCATCGAGCGTGCGGTGCACCTCGGCCAGGTTCCTCGCGATGCCGGGCGTGTCCCCTGGCAGCGCCATGCCCTGGGGGCGGCGCAGCAAGGTGTGCAGCACCGCACGCCCTTCGGTGTGGTTGACGGGCTGGCCTGCGAACATGGCATCGCGCTGGGCCCCAAGGCCGCACTCCTGGGCCAGCCCGAGCAGCAGCCCTTCGGTCGGCCGGTCCCACAGGTTCTTGGAGAGGTCGGCAAACACATGCGGGGCCTGCTGGCTGAAGTGCCCGAAACGTCCGCTGTCCTGCGCAAACGCCTGGCGCAGATCGAGGCTGTGCAACCCGGCATCGAACAATTCCTGCAAAACGGGCCACAGCGGGGTCTGATCACAGCGGAGGAACATGGAAAAGCTACCTGGAGAGGAAAGAGGGACAACGGCGAGATAGTAACTTGATTACCAAAATTGTCTGGTACTTTTTTGTTGCAGACACAGTTTCAAACGTCTATCACCCTGAGGATCTACACAAAGCAATGTAACGTGATTACAATTTCAGAGCAGACGCGATTACAAACATGCCGATATGGAGACCCGATGAGTTTTGACCTTGTCCTGTTTGGTGGAACCGGCGACCTGGCCTGGCGCAAGCTGATGCCGGCGCTGTTCCAGGCGTTCCGCCACGGAACGCTGCCCGAGGGGGGCCGCATCATCGCGGTGGCCCGCGACGAGCTCAGCCATGAACAATACCGCAGCCTGATCCAGTCGCGCTTCGAAGGGGTGGACCTGGCCAAGCGCCCCACCCCCGACGAGTTCGAACGCTTCGGCGCCCTGCTGCACTACCTGCGCATGGACCTGTCACAGACCCAGGACTATGCCCGCCTGGCTGCCATGCTGCACGAGCGCAATGCCGAGTCGGTGGTGATGTATGTGGCCACCGCGCCCAGCCTGTTCACCAATGTCTGCGAACAGATTGCCGCCGTGGGGCTGAACGGCCCGCACACCCGCGTGGTGCTCGAAAAGCCGCTGGGGCACGACCTGCGCTCCAACCAGGCCATCAACGACACGCTGCGCCGCGTGCTCAAGGAAGAGCAGGTCTTTCGCATCGACCATTACCTGGGCAAGCCCTCGGTGCAGAACCTGCTGGCCATGCGTTTCGGCAATGCGCTGTTCGAGCCCCTGTGGCGCCGCGAGACGATTGCCAACATCCAGATCACCATTGCCGAAGAACTGGGTGTGGAGACGCGCGGCGCCTTCTACGACCAGACCGGCGCGTTGCGCGACATGGTGCAGAACCATGCCCTGCAGCTCTTGTGCGCGATCGGCATGGAGCCCCCCATCAACGCCAGCGCCAACGCCATCCGCGACGAGAAGCTCAAGGTGCTGCAATCGCTCAAGCCCTGGAGCACCGAAACCATCGGCCAGCATGTGATCCGCGGGCAGTACGTGGCCGGCAAGACGCATGGCGCCAGCGTACCCGGCTACCTGCAGGAAAAGGGCGTGGCACCGGGCAGCACCACCGAGACCTTTGTCGCGCTGCGCACCGAGATCTCCAACTGGCGCTGGGCCGGCGTGCCCTTCTACATCCGCACCGGCAAGCGGTTGGCGGGGCGCGATGCGCACATCGTGGTCAATTTCCGGCCCGTGCCGCACCCGATCTTCCGCACCTCGGCCGGCGCGGCCAACCGCCTGGTGATCAACCTGCAGCCCAAGGACGGGCTGGAGCTGCACCTCATGGCCCAGGGCGCGGCCCAGCAGCAGGTCGAGCCCGCGCTCTCACAGGTGTCCCTGAACCTCGATTTCGACCAGCGTTTCGGCACCGAGCGCGTGGGCGCCTACGAACGCCTGCTGCTCGACGTGATTGCCGGCCGCCTGAACCTGTTCGTGCGCAGCGACGAGCAAGAGGAAGCCTGGCGCTGGGTGGAACCCATCCTGCAGCACTGGCGCAACGACGCGCTGGGCCCGCGGCCCTACACCGCCGGCAGTTGGGGGCCGAGCGCGGCCAGCGCCATGATCGCGCGCGACGGCTACTGCTGGAGCGAGGAAGTGTGATCCCCCCGCGCACGGGCGCGGGCCCGTGCTGCAGTGGCGCCTGAGCGGCGCTGGCGCATAAAAGAAGGGCTCCCATTGGGAGCCCTTGTCAATTGCCCGGTGGGGGGCAAGGAGGGGAAACACTTCCACATGGTGGCGGTGCCCACGACCGTGAAACACCACCACCATGGGAAGGCCCGCAACTGGCGAGCCTTGCTTGAAGGCCCTTGTTCTTACAGGGCGCTGATTTCGCCCGAAGGGATCTGGCCCAGGCGCACGGCTTCAGCGGCGGCGGCACGCACGGCAGCACGGTCGGCCGTGGACTTGTAGGTCACGACGCGCGAGCCTGCTGGCTCCAGGCTGCGGGTCTGGGCCACCGTAGCAGCTTCGGCAGCCACTTCGGCGCGGGTGCGGTTCGTGTCGAACTTCAGGGCGAACTGCGAAGCGTCGGCTTCGTCAGCGTGGGCGCCAAAGGCAGAGAAAGCAGCCACAGCGGCGATGGACAGGAAACGTGCGGTCTTGTTCATGGTGATCTCGATTCTTGAATAGGGTTGGTCTGGTGTCAGTTCGGGGCGCTGATTACAGGGCGCCGATCTCGCCGGAAGAAATCTGGCCGGTGCGCACAGCGTCAGCAGCCTGGGCACGCACGGCAGCGCGGTCAGCGGTCGACTTGTAGGTCACCACGCGGGAACCAGCGGGTTCCAGGCTGCGGGTCTGGGCCACGGTGGCGGCTTCAGCGGCCACTTCAGCGCGGGTGCGGTTGGTTTCGAACTTGGTGGCGAATTGCGAAGCATCGGCTTCGTCGGCGTAAGCACCGAAGGAAGCGAAAGCAGCCACAGCGGCGATGGAGAGGAAACGTGCGGTCGTGTTCATGATGAAAGTCCTTTGGGTAGAAAAAGCGTCTCAAAAAAACCGGAGCGAAAACAACTTCAAACCGGGTTCGGTGAGTCGCCTTGCGGGTTCGGCTCATCGATGGGTTGAACTGTACGCCTCATGTGTTCAGAGAAAAACTACCCAGTCACGAACTGTCTGTTCCAGTTTTGAAAACAATCTGCGCATGAAAAATGCCGCGCAGGTGTCCCTGGGCGGCATGGCGTTTCCGTCGGGAAACAGGCTATTGCGGCAGCGGGCCGACCAGTTCGATGGGCAGGCCGTCCGGGTCGGCGATGAAGGTGAAGGGGCAGCCTGTGAAGGGGTCGGTACGCACCGGCTCGGCCGCCACCCCATGGACCGCCAGGGTGCGCAGGCAGGCCTCCAGGTCGTCCACGCGTAGCGCCAGGTGGCGCAGGCCGCAGGCCTCGGGGTAGGAGGGCCGGGGCGGCGCCTCGGGAAAGGAAAACAGCTCGATCTGCGTGCCATCGGGCAACGCCAGGTCAAGCTTGTACGACTGGCGCTCGGCGCGCCAGGTCTCGTTCACCACGGCCAGGCCCAGCACCTCGGTGTAGAAGCGCTTGGAGCGCGCGTAGTCCGAGCCGATGAGGGCCACATGGTGCACCCCGGCAAGCGACAGCGGTGGTGGCGCGCCGGCCATGCTCAGCCGCCTGCGATGTCGAGGGCGCGCGAGGCGCCGTACAGCGCCGGGGTGGCACTCGGGTCGATGATCCAGCAGGGGATGGACGCCAGATAGGGCTGGAAGCGCCCCTTGCCCTCGAAGCGCTGGCGGAAGGACGATTGGTCGAACCACTCGCCCAGGCGCGGCACCATGCCGCCGCCGATGTACACCCCGCCGCGCGCCCCCAGCGTGAGCGCGAGGTTGCCCGCCACATTGCCCAGGAAGCCGCAGAACAGGTCCAGCGCCTGCAGGGCCAGCGGGTCCTTGGCCTGCAGGGCTGCCTCGGTCACCTGGGCCGCCGAGTTCACCTCGGTGCCCCCGGCCTTGGCCACGGTGCGCACGGCGTGGTACAGGTCCACCAGGCCCGAGCCCGACACCGCGCGCTCGGCCGACACATGGCCATAGCGCTGCTGCAGTACCTGCAGCACATCGAACTCATGCTGGGTCTGTGCGGCCAGCGTGACGTGGCCGCCCTCGCCCGACAACGGTACCCCGGCTGGCGAGTGCGGAGGAAACACCAGGCCCGAGACCCCCAGCCCGGTGCCCGCGCCCACCAGCCCGATGGCTTCGCCCGGCACGGCCTGGCCACCGCCCACTTGGCGCAGCAGGTCAGGCGTGAGCAGGGGCAGCGCGAGGGCCAGCGCCGTGAAGTCGTTGATCACCACCAGCCGCGCAAAACCGAAGGTCTCGCGCACGGCCTTCTGCGAAAAGCTCCAGCTGTGGTTGGTCATGCGGATGGCATCGCCCGTCACCGGGTTGGCGATGCCGAAGGCCGCTTCGTGCGGCGCCCGGATACCCACCTCGCCCAGGTAGGTGCGGATGGCATCGTCCACCGTGGGGTACTGGGCGCACTGCAGCACGCGCGTATCGTGCAAGCTGTCGTCGCCCGGGTTCTGCCAGGCCAGGCGGATGTTGGTGCCGCCAATGTCGGCGAGAAGGCGTGTTGCGGGCATGGGCTGGTGGGGCAATGTGTCCACTGGGAACCAGCGGATCCATCGCCCAAAATGGTGGCTGAATGAAAAGGGCGGGGCCGAAGCGAAGTCCGCTTTTTAACCCAGAACGCGGAAAGTGATCGGGTCAAAGTCCCCATGCGCCAAGGCCAAAGCGCGGGGCAGGCGCAGCACGCCCCGCGCTTTGCGCCCAGGGCCTCATGCGATGCGCTGTTCCGTACCGGTATCGAACCAGTGCGCATGTGCGGGGGCCACGGCCAAGCCCACACGGTCGCCGGGCTTCACGCGGGTCTGCGCATCGGTGCGCAGCGTCATGTGGCCGGCGGCGGTGTCCACCATCACATAGGTGTCGGGGCCGGTGGGCTCGACCACACTGACCTCACCGCGCCAGGGCGAGCTGTCCTGCATCACCAGGTGCTCGGGGCGCACGCCCAGCATCACCTCGGGTGCGGCCTGCGGGGCCGCCAGGTCCAGCGACACGCCCTGCACCGCGAACTGCCCGGCGGCCTGCGTGCCGCGCAGCAGGTTCATGGTGGGCGAGCCGATGAAGGTCGCCACGTAGGTATTGGCCGGGCGGTTGTAGATCTCGTCGGGCGTGCCCAGCTGCTGCACCACGCCGCCCTTCATGACGGCGATGCGCGAGCCCAGGGTCATGGCCTCGACCTGGTCGTGCGTCACGTACACGCTGGTGATGCCGCTGGCCTGGTGCAGGCGCTTGATCTCGGCGCGCATCTCCACACGCAGCTTGGCATCGAGGTTGGACAGCGGCTCGTCGAACAGAAAGAGCTGCGGCTGGCGCGCCAGCGCCCGGCCCATGGCCACGCGCTGGCGCTGGCCACCCGAGAGCTGGCTGGGCCGGCGGTCCAGCAGGTGGCTGATCTGCAGCATGGCCGCCACTTCGTCGATGCGCTTTTGCCGCTCGGCCTTGGGCATCTTGCGCATCTCCAGCGCAAAGCCGATGTTGTCGGCCACGCTCAGCGTGGGGTACAGCGCATAGCTCTGGAACACCATGGCGATGTCGCGGTCGCGCGGGGGCATGCCCACCACGTTCTTGCCCGCGATGCGGATCTCGCCTTCGGTCGGCTCGTCGAGCCCCGCGATGATGTTGAGCAGCGTGGACTTGCCGCAGCCCGAGGGGCCCACGAGGATCAGGAACTCGCCCGGTGCCACCTGGATGTCCACCTTGCGCAGCACCTCCACGCTCTTGTCACCCTTGCCGAAGCGCTTGTTGATGCCCGCGATATCCAATGAAGACGCCATGATTGCTAAACCTCTTTAACCCTTGACCGCGCCGGCCGTCAGCCCACGCACGAAAAACTTGCCTGCAAGCACATAGATCACCATGGTCGGCAGGCCCGCGATGATGGCGGCCGCCATGTCCACGTTGTAGGCCTTCACGCTGCTCGACGTGTTGGCCAGGTTGTTGAGCCCCACGGTCACGGGCTTGGAGTCGGTGCCCGAGAACACCACGCCGAACAGGAAGTCGTTCCAGATGTTGGTGAACTGCCAGATCAGCGTGACCATGATGATGGGGGTGGACATGGGCAGCACGATGCGCCAGAAGATCTGGAAGAAGCTGGCCCCATCCATGCGCGCGGCGTTCACCAGTTCCTTGGGGATGGCCGCGTAGTAGTTGCGAAAGAACAGCGTGGTGCCCGCCAGGCCCGCCAGGCAATGCACCAGCACCAGCCCGGTGATGGAGCTCGACAGGCCGAGCCAGCCCAGCACCTGGCTCATGGGCAAAAGCACCACCTGGAAGGGCATGAACACGCCGAACAGCAAGAGGCCGAACAGCACGTCGCTGCCGCGGAACTTCCACAGGCTGAGCACATAGCCATTGATCGCACCCCACACGGTGGAGATCAGCACGGCCGGCACGGCCATGGCCACCGAATTCCAGAAGAAGGGGCGCAGGCCATTGCAGTCCACGCCCGTGCAGGCGCTGGACCAGGCCGTGACCCAGGCCGCCGGATTGAGCGACGCCGGCAAGGCCAGCAGCGCACTGGAGCGTATCTCGTCGGCATCCTTGAAGGAGGTGACCAGCATCGCGTACAGCGGCAGCAGGAAGAAGGCGGTGGCCAGGGCCAGCACCGCATAGACCAGCAAACGGCCCACGGAAGGAAACAAGGAAGGCTTAGCGGTCATGGGGTTTGCTGCGCAATTCGCTGTACAGGTAGGGGATCACCAGGGCGGCCACGGTGGCCAGCATCATGGTGGCGCTGGCCGCGCCCAGGCCGATCTGGCCGCGCGAGAACGACATGGTGTACATGAACGTTGCGGGCACATCGGTGGCATAGCCCGGCCCGCCGGCCGTGAGCGCCATCACCAGGTCGAAGCTCTTGATCGCCAGGTGCGACAGCACCATCAGCGTGGAGAAGAACACGGGCCGCAGCGCCGGCAGCACGATGCGCCAGTAGATGCGCGGCAGCGAGGCGCCATCGACCTGGGCGGCCTTGATGATGCTGTCGTCGATGCCGCGCAGGCCGGCCAGGAACAGCGCCATCGCAAAGCCCGCGCTCTGCCAGATGCCGGCGATCACCACGCAGTAGATGGCCATCTCGGTGTCCACGAGCCAGCCGAATTCGAAGTGGGGAAAGCCCCAGTCGCGCACCATCTTCTCGATGCCCAGACCCGGGTTGAGCAGCCACTTCCAGGCCGTGCCCGTGACCACGAAGGACAGCGCCATGGGGTACAGGTAGATCGTGCGCAGCGCGCCTTCGGCGCGGATCTTCTGGTCCAGCAGCACGGCCAGCACCACGCCGATGGCCAGCGATCCGCCCACATAGCCCACGCCGAAGATCGCGAGGTTCTTGAGGGCCACCCACCAGCGGTCCATCTCCCACAGGCGCTCGTACTGGGCCAGGCCCGCCCATTCGTAGTTGGGCATCATGCGCGAGACGGACAGGCTGAGCACCCCGTTCCAGACCATGAGGCCGTAGATGAAGGCGAACCCCAGCACGAAGGCGGGAGCGACGACCAGCTTGGGCAGCCAGGATTCAAAGGAGTTCTTGGTCGTCATTGCAAAAAGGATATCGGGTGCATACGCGGCCGGGGACACGCTCGGATGGCCATGCCATCCTTCACGTCAACACAAAAAAGCACAAGGAAAAAAGGGGGGCACGCACGGAGTGCCCCCCAAGAACAAAGTCACCTCTGACTTAACTCGCTCTCACACTCACTCCCTCACTACCACCAGATCTCGTACTGCACGCCCACCAGCGTGCGCGAGGTCTTGCCCTTGGCGCCGAAGGTCGCGGCATTCGCCACGGCGGCAGCCTGGTTCCAGTTGGCCTTGGTCACATACAGGCGCAGCTCGGGGCGCGACCAGAAGTCCTCGTTCATGGCCAGGGCACCGGCCAGCGTCACCTTGCTCAGGCGCTGGTCCGGGCCCGTGCCCTTGCGCGTGGTGGTCGACACTTCGGCCAGGGCCTTGAAGTTCTTCGAGATGGCGTAGGAGCCGCGGCCACCCAGTGAGAAGTCCTTGGTCTCCACGTTCGTCAGGTCGGTCTTGTTGGTCTGGTAGCCAATCAGGGCCTGGCCGCCGAAGGGGCCGCTTTGCCAGTTGATGGAGTCGGCGATGCGCGTGGAACGGCGGCCGGGACGGGTGCCGTCGATGGCTTCGAATTCGCCGTCGATGCGGGCATGGCCGCGCGAACCCTGCAGGTACAGGGTGTTGCTCATGCCGGACATCAGGAAGTCCTTCTGGGTGTGCATCAGCGAGATGCCCGAACCCGAACCCCCGTTGACCTGGTTCTTGCCACCCACCGCGGTCAGCAGCACGCGCAGCTTGCCATTGGGGTTGGTGTTGATTTCCGACAGGTCGACGTTCAGGCGGTGTGCCTTGACGTCGTTGGGCAGGTTGCCGTCGAACTTGTCGCCACTGAACACGCCCACGCCGAGCTTCATGCCGCCGATCGGCACATCGGTCACGCCGGCACCGACGTTGTCGCCATAGTTCAGCAGGAAGTAATCGACGATGTGCACGTCCTGGATACGCAAGCGGCGCTGGCCGACCCAGAACTTGGCCTCGGGCGAGAACGACAGGCCGCTCATTTCCACATAGGCCTGCTCGGTGCTGATGTCACCACTGCCCCACTTGGCGGGCATGTAGTTGACCTTCCACTTCACGCCGCCGGCCTCGAAGCTGCGGGCGAAGTTGACTTCGATGCCGTTGTCGCCTTCGTTGCCCAGACGGAACTTCTGCAGCTCGCCGCCCAGCGACAGGTTGCCCTTGACGCCATCGGAGTGGTTGAACACCGGGCCACCCCGCGAGTAACCGTTGAACTCAAAGCCGGCAACATCCATTGCCAATGCATTTGTCATCGCGCATGCGGCGGCCAAAGCCACCGCCGTGAGGCGGTTTCTTTTCATCATGATGGGATCCCTCAGTGTTGGTTTACTTGGTCTTCGCGGCGGCCGCGATCTTCTTCACGGCGTCGGCAACGCTCACCTTGTCGTCATTCCAGAACTGGCTGACGGCGTCCTTGATGGCACCTTCGGTGGCGGGCGCGATGGCCATGCCGTGGGCCACGCTGGGCAGCAGGCTGCCGCTCTTGGCGGTGTCGACGAAATCCTTGGTCGAGGCCTTGGCGCAGTCGTCGAACTTGTCCATCTTCAGGCCGGCACGCACCGGGATGGAACCCTTGTTGAGGTTGAAGACTTCCTGGAACTCGGGGCTCATGATGGAGCTGGCCAGGTCGCTCTGCGCCTTCTGGGCGGCGGAGTCCTTGAGCTTGAACAGGATGAACGAGTCCACGTTGAAGGTGTAGGACGTGGTCGTGCCCGGCGCTGCGGCGCACATGAAGTCCTTGCCCGGCACCTTGTTGGCCGCCAGGAACTCGCCCTTGGCCCAGTCGCCCATCAGCTGGAAGCCTGCCTTGCCCTGGATCAGCATGGCCGTGGCCAGGTTCCAGTCGCGGCCCGGGGCACCCGAGTCGGTGTAGGACTTGATGCGGCGGAAGGTCTCCAGCGACTTCTTCATGGTGTCGCTGTTGATGGCCTTGTCGTCGAGCTTGACCAGGGCGTCCTGGTAGAACTTGGCACCACCGACACCCAGCACCACCGATTCGAAGGTGGTGAAGTCCTGCCAGTTCTGGCCACCGTGGGCCACGGGCACCAGGCCGGCGGCCTTGAGCTTGTCGGCAGCGGCGAAGAACTCATCCCAGGTCTTGGGCATGGCGGCGACGCCGGCCTTCTTCAGGGCCTCGGAGCTGCCCCACATCCAGTTGACGCGGTGCACGTTGACCGGGGCGGCCACGTAGGCGCCCTTGTACTTCATGATGTCGGCGACCACCTTGGGCAGCAGCTCATCCCACTTCTCGGCCTTGGCCAGTGCGTCCATGTTGGCCAGCACGCCTTCAGAGGCCCATTCCTGGATGGCCGGGCCCTTGGTCTGCGCGGCCGAGGGCGGGTTGCCCGAGATCACGCGGCTCTTGAGCACGGTCATGGCGCTGTCGCCACCGCCGCCGGCCACGGCAAAGTCGCGCCAGGTATGGCCCTTGCCCTGCATGATCTTCTTGAGTTCGGCCACCGACTTGGCTTCGCCGCCCGAAGTCCAGTAGTGCAGAACCTCCACTTCCCCCGCACCGGCGGTCGCCGATGCCGCCAGCACCGCCGCGACGGCGGCGAGTTTCGTCAACTTCCACATACCCATGTCTCCTCGTTTGTGTGAGTCTGCTTGTGCGCCCGCTGAGCCATGCCGGCCAGCGCAGTCGGTACTTTAATTACAATAATTAATGAACATATCAGGGCTTTCCCGGGGTGTGCGTTACACGCCAATGGAATTTCACCGTTATCGAATTACGGCGCGACTTGCGCCTCGGTGCTTTCCCTGCAACGGACGGTCCCCGCGCCTGCGCAGGGGGACCCTTTGCTATCCTCTATCCATGGCCACCCTATTGATAGTTGAAGACGATGCCCTGCTGCTGGACGCCTTGACGGGCCAGCTCCAGCAACTGGATTTCAGCGTGTGCACCGCCAGCAGCGTGGCCGAAGCCACCACCGTGCTGCAAAGCCAAGCGGTGGACGGCATCATCCTCGACCTGGGCCTGCCCGGGGCCGACGGCATGGAGCTGCTGACCTGGGCCCGCACCCACATCGCCGGCCTGCCGGTGCTGATTCTGACGGCCCGCGACGGCATCGACGACCGCATCCACGGCCTCAACGCCGGGGCCGACGACTACATCACCAAGCCCTTCAACATGCAGGAGCTGCAGGCCCGCCTGCAGGCCATGCTGCGCCGCGCGCGCCAGCCCGCGTTCACGCAGTCCAGCAGCGCTTCGGGTGGCCCGAGCACTACCATCGGCAGCCTGCAGATCGACCATGGCCACCGCAATGCCGTGCTCGGCGGCGAGCCGCTGGAGCTCACGCAGCGCGAGTGGGAACTGCTGGAGCTGCTGGTGAACCGCTGCGGCGAGGTGGTCACACGCGACGACGTGCTGGCCGCCTGGCGCGCAGGCCCGCCCGAACCCGGGCAGGCAGCGGCCGCGCCCCTGAACTCCAATGCGCTGGAGGTCTACGTGCACCGCCTGCGCCGCAAGCTCGATGCGTCGAACCTGGTCATCCGCAACATCCGCGGGCTGGGTTACATGCTGGCCAAGCCGGCCGAGTAGACCGCCTCCATGCGCCCCATTCCCGGCGTTTCCCTGCAGCGCAAGCTGCTGCTGTGGCTGCTGCTGCCGCAGCTCGTGCTGTGGCTGTCGGGCGGCTTCCTGGCCTGGCGCATCGCGCTGCAGAACGGCGAGAAGGGCATCGACCAGACACTGACCCAGTCGGTGCGCGCACTGGCGCGGCAGATCAAGCCCATCGGCGACGGGCTGCTGGTCGACTTCCCCAAGGCCGCGCAGGACATCCTGGAGCAGGACCCCGCCGACCGCGTCACCTACATGGTCTCCTCGCCGCCTGGCCGCTTCCTGCTGGGCAATGCGCAACTGCCCCCGCCGCCGCCGGTGAACGTGGACGTGGGCGAGCCCTTCCTGTACCACACGCGTGTGGACGACCGCCCGGTGCGCGTGGCCCTGCTGGAGGTGGACTACGGTACGCCACAGGCGCGCCAGCGCCTGCGCGTGCAGGTGGCGCAAAGCCTCACCGTGCGCGAGCGCATCGCACAGGAGCTGCTGGAGAAGATGCTGCTGCCCATGGGTCTCATGGGCCTGGCGCTCAGCGCCGTGGTCTATGCCGGCGTGCTGCGCGGTCTGCAACCGCTGAAGCGCCTGGAGGCACAGATCGAGAAGGCCGGTGCGCGCAAGCGCAACACCGCCGACCCCCTGCCCCCCATCGAGCTCACCTCGGCCCCGCAGGAAGTGCACTCGCTGGCCAGCACCATCAACGCCCTGCTGGAGGCCGTGGCGCGTGGCCAGCAAAAGGAAAAGCGCTTTCTCAACGATGCGGCCCACCAATTGCGCACCCCCCTGGCGGGCTTGATCGGCCAGACCGAGCTGGCACTGCACGAGAGCCGCGAGCCGCCGGTGCAGGAACGGCTGCACAAGGTGCTGTCGGCGGCACGCCGCAGCGCCCACCTGGTGCACCAGCTGCTGCAACTGGCTCGGTCGGAAAGCAGTGTGGCCATGCAGACCGTGGACCTGGCGGCGCTGGCGCGCGAAGTGGCGCGCGACTGGGCGGCACGTGCCGTGGCCAGTGGCGTGGACCTGGGCTACGAGGGCGAGGAGCAGTTGGCTGTGCAAGGCCACCCGCTGCTGCTGCGCGAGGCACTCAACAACCTCATCGACAACGCCCTGCACTACGCAGGCCACGGCGCCACCGTGACGGTGCGCGTGGACATTGCCGGGGCAGGCATGGCGGCACTGGCGGTGGAAGACGATGGGCCCGGCGTGAACCCGGCCCACCTGCGCGACCTGTTCGCGCGCTTCTGGCGTGGCTCGGACCAGCCCGGTGGCTGCGGCCTGGGCCTGTCCATCGTGGAGGAAATCGCGCTGCAGCACGCTGGCCAGAGCTTTGCCGACCCCGTGGTGCCGCATGGCCTGCGCGTGGGCCTGAAAGTGCCGCTCAGCGCCGCGGCACCCCGGACCTGATGGTGCGGTGGCGCGGCCAGCGCCCCGGGATCACGCTGCGAGGATGAGTTTTTCCAGTTTGACGGCATCCACGGCAAAACCGCGGATGCCCTCGGCCAGCTTTTCGGTGGCCATGGCGTCCTCGTTGAGCGCATAGCGGAAGCCCGCTTCGTCGTAGTTCACGGCCGGCAGGTCCAGGGCCTTGGCAGCCGCGGGCTGGAGCGCGGCGGACAGCGGCGCATCGCTGGCGGCCAGCTGGGCCAGCAGGTCGGGGGCAATGGTCAGCAGGTCGCAGCCGGCCAGCGCCGTGATCTGGCCGGTGTTGCGGAAGCTGGCGCCCATCACCTCGGTGGCGATGCCGAAGTGCTTGTAGTGGTTGTAGATCTGCGTCACGGACTGCACGCCGGGATCGTTGGCGCCCGAGCGCGCGGCCTCGTCCCACTGGGCACCGGCCTGCTTCTTGTACCAGTCGTAGATGCGGCCCACGAAGGGCGAGATCAGCTGCACCTTGGCCTGGCCGCAGGCCACCGCCTGGCAGAACGAGAACAGCAGGGTCAGATTGGTATGGATGCCACGCTGTTCGAGCTTCTCGGCGGCCTGGATGCCTTCCCAGGTGGCGGCCACCTTGATCAGCACGCGGTCGATGTGGATGCCTTCGGCCTGGTACAGCTCGATGATGCGCTCGCCGCGCGTGATCGTGGCCTGGGTATCGAAACTCAGGCGCGCATCCACCTCGGTGGAGACACGGCCCGGGATGGTTCCCAGGATCTCGCAGCCGAAACGCACGATCAGGCGGTCGATGATCTCGTCCATCGGGCGGCCCCGGAACCGATTCACCGTGTCCGTGAGCAGTGGTGCGTACTCGGGCTTTTGCACTGCCTTGAGGATCAGCGACGGGTTGGTCGTCGCATCCTGGGGCTGGAACTGGGCCAGCTGCTTGAAATCACCGGTGTCGGCCACCACGGTGGTGAACTGTTTGAGGGCGTCGAGTTGGTTCATGCCCCCATTATTCCGCATCGCCGTGTCAGGGGCCTGTACTTTCAACCACCGATACACCGTGCACGCCCAGGCCCAGCTGCACCTGCTCGCCCACGGCCAGCACGTCGTCGAGGTCCGACGAGGTGACGAAGATGTTCCCGAGGACAGTATCGAAGGTGTACTCGTGCACCGCGCCCAGGTAGGCGCGCTTGCGCAGCGTGGCCGGCAGCAGGCCTGCGCCGCCACGCCGGATGCGCCAGGCTTCAGGGCGCACGGCCACCTTCACCGCGCCGGGTGCCGCCGCGGTGCGCGGCTGCAGGACCAGCGGGCCCAGTTGCACCGTGCCGTCGGCCGCCGCCGTGCCCGGGAACAGCATGGCCTCGCCCATGAAGCCCGCGACGAACTCGCTGCGCGGCGTTTCATACAGCGCCTGGGGCGTTCCGCTCTGCGCGATCAGGCCCTGGTCCATGACGATGATCTGGTCGCTCACGGCCATGGCCTCGGACTGGTCGTGCGTGACGTAGGCCACCGTGAGCGACAGGCGCTGCTGCAGCGCACGGATCTCCTCGCGCATCTCGCGGCGCAGCCGCGCGTCGAGGTTGGACAGCGGCTCGTCGAACAGCAGCACCTCGGGCTCCAGCACCAGGGCGCGCGCCAGCGCCACGCGCTGCTGCTGGCCGCCCGAGAGCTCGCTGGGCAGGCGCTCGTCGTAGCCCACCAGGCCCACACCGCGCAGCGCCTCCACGGCCTTCGCGTGCGCCACGTCCTTGGCCAGGCCCGACATGCGCAGGCCGTACATCACATTGCCCACCACGCTCATGTGCGGGAACAGGGCGTAGCTCTGGAACATCATGCTCACATTGCGCTGGGCCGGGCCCAGGGTGGTGACGTCCTTGCCGCCGATGAAGATCTCGCCCGAGGTCGGCGACTCCAGCCCTGCGATCATGCGCAGGGTGGTGGTCTTGCCGCAGCCCGAGGGCCCCAGGATGGTGGTCAGCGTGCCGCGCTGCACTTCGAAACTGATGCCCTTGACGGCCAGGGGTGCCGATGCATCGGCCCCGTAGCGTTTGGTGATGTGGCGAAACACGATGCCCGCGCCGCTGTTGCTCATGGTGGGTGTTCTCTCGGAGGAATCGGGTCGTTCTCAATGCGGTGCCGGCACGGCTCCGGCAGCACGCCGGCCCAGCTTGCGCTCGCCCACCAGCCACTGGATCAGCGCGATGGCCAGCGACATCAGCACGATCAGCACCGTGCAGTAGGCCAGGGCCACGCCGTAGTCGCCATTGCCCACGCGGCCGATGATGTAGGTGGTGGCCAGCTCGTTCTCGGCCGTGACGAGGAAGATCACCGCGCTCACGGTGGTGATGGCGCGCACGAAGCTGTAGACCAGCGCGGCCACCAGGGCGGGCTTGAGCAGCGGCAGCACCACGTGGCGCAGCGTCTGCACGCTGCCTGCGCGCAGCATCAGCGAGGCCTCGTCGAGCGAACGGTCGAGCTGCTTGAACGCCGCCGTGCCCGCGCGCACGCCCACCGGCAGGTTGCGGAACATGAAGCACAGCACGATGATCAGCGCCGTGCCCGTGAGCTCGAACGGCGGTACGTTGAAGGCCAGGATGTAGCTCACGCCCAGCACCGTGCCCGGGATGGCGAAGGCCAGCAGGGCCGAGAACTCGAAGGCCCCCTGCCCCTTGAACTCGGTGCGCGCCAGCAGCCAGGCGATGCCGATGCCCAGCGCCGCCGTGAGCGGTGCCGACAGCGCAGCGAGCTTGATCGTGGTGAAAAACGAATTCCAGGCCGTGCCGGCCCAGACGATGCCGAATTCACCCCACTCCATGTTGAACGCGGTGCGGAAGTGGTTGAGCGTGAAGGTGTAGTCGCGCCCCCATGTCTGCACGAAGCCGCCGGCCAGCGCGAACAGGTAGACGACAAGGGTGAAGGCCATCCACGGCAGCGCCACGGAATGCACCACGCGGCGCACACCGGCTGGCAGCGGCATGGCCAGGCCCGCATCGCCCTTGCCCGACACCGTGGTGAAGTTCTGCCGCCCGAGCAGGCCGCGCTGGATGGCGAACACCGCCAGCGCGAACAGCGTGAGGATCCAGGCCAGCGAAGCGGCGCGCCCCTGGTCGTACTGCGCGCCCACGATGGCGAAGAAGATCTCGGTGGAGAGCACCGAGAACTGCCCGCCCACAACGATGGGGTTGCCGAAGTCGGCCATGCTCTCGATGAAGCCCACCAGGAAGGCGTTGGCCAGGCCCGGCTTGAGCAGGGGCAGGGTCACGGTCATGAAGGTCTGGTGCGGGCTGGCGCGCAGGGTCTGGGCGGCCTCTTCGAGGCTGGGCGCCACGCCCTGCACCACGCCGCGCATGATCATGAAGGCAATGGGCGTGAAGGCGAAGGTCTGCGCCACCCACACCCCAAGCCAGCCATAGAACCAGCGCGAGGGCGCGATGCCGAAGGCGACTTCAAGGAACTGGTTGAACACGCCCGCGCGGCCGAACAGCAGGATGAGCCCCAGGCCCACCACGAAGGGCGGCGTGATGATGGGCAAGAGCGCGAGCACGTTGAGCGGGCGCGCGTAGCGGCGCGAGGCGCGCTCGGCCATCAGCGCCATGAAGGTGCCCAGGAGCGTGGTGCTGGCCGCCGTCATGAGCCCCAGGAACAGCGTGTTCCAGGCCACGCCGCAGCGCTGCCCCCCGGCCAGGCAGGCCAGGCCGAAGTTGCGCTCGTGCGCCACGCGCTCCCACATCACCGCCAGCGAGAACGGCCCGTCTTCGAGGAAGAAGGCGCCCGAGAGCGCCTTGAGCACCGGGAACACGATGAACAGCGCGAGCAGGCTGCCCATGCCGAGCACGGCGGCCGCCACGAACAGGTCGCCCTTGAAGTAGCCGCGCCGGGCCAGGCCGAAGGAGGCCAGCACCAGCAGTGCCGTGAGCACCACGAAGGCGCCCCAGCCCATGCCCGGCTGGCGCGCGCCCAGTTCGCCGAAACTGGCGTTGAGCCCGTCGAAGGCCCAGCCACGCGCGCCGATGGCAAAGCCGCTGACCAGCAGGGACACCAGGCCGAGGCCGCCGCCCAGCAACAGCAGGCTGCCCTGCCGGCGCCCCGCCGGCAGCATGGCGCCCGCCCCGGCGATGGCCAGGCCGGCGAGTGCCAGCCACAGCCAGGGCCGCCCGAAGGCCGCCGCCTGCAGGAGGCCGCTGCCGGTCTGCGCCTGGCTGAAGACCTGGGCCAGCAGGGTCAGGCCATTGGCATCCTGCTGCGCATACCAGGGCAGCGCCACATAGCCCAGCAGACCCAGCGCCAGCCAGGTCCACAGGGGCTGGTTGACCGCAGGCCTGGCCGCCAGCGGTGCCTGCAATGCGTGCGCCGACATCAGCGCCCGGCGTTCTGGACGTCTTTTTCCCAGCGCGCGATCAGGCGGCGGCGCTCGGCGCTCGCGCCGTACTTGGCGTAGTCGTAATTGATGAGCTTCATCTTGGCCGGGTCCGTCATGCGCGGATCGCGGGGCACCTGGGTGTTGCTGGGCAGCTGGAACTGCTTGGCGGCCAGGCCGAACTGCTGGCCGCCTGGCGTGAGCGCCCACTCATAGAACTTCTTGGCGGCCTCGGTGTTGGGGCCGTTCTTGACGATGCTCATCGAGCCCACTTCGGCACCCGTGCCTTCGGAGGGCGTGGCCGAGCCCACGGGAAAGCCGTTGACGGCCTCGGTGGTCACATCGTGCACGAAGCTCACCGACACCGTGGTCTCGCCACGCGCGGCGGCCTTGACCGGGGCCGTGCCCGAACGCGTGTAGGCACTGATGTTGGGGTGCAGCGCCTTGAGGTATTCGAAGGCCTTTTCCTCGCCCATGATCTGCACCAGCGTGGCGATCATGGTGTAGGCCGTGCCGCTCGATGCGGGGTTGGCCATCTGCACCTCGCCCTTGAACTCGGGCTTGAGCAGGTCGGCCCAGGACTGCGGCGGGTTGAGCTTGCGCTTGGCCAGCAGCTCCTTGTTGTAGCCAAAGCCCAGCGGCCCCAGGTAGACCCCCACCGTGCGGTACTTGGAGTCGGCCGCCTGCTTTTGCGCCCAGGGGTAGAGCTGCGTGAGCTGCTGGGACTTGTATTCCAGCGTCAGGCCTTGCTCGGCCGCCTGCAGGTGCGGGTCGCCTGTGCCGCCGAACCAGATGTCGGTCTTGGGATTGGCCTTCTCGGCATTGAGCTGGGCCAGCGCCTCGCCCGAGCCCTTGGCCGTCATGTTGACCTTGGTGCCCGTGGTCTTGGAGTAGACCGTGGACATCAGATTGCACCACTCGGCCTGCACGGAGCAGATGATGTTGACCTGGCCCTGGGCCAGGGCACCCGATGCGGCCAGTGCCAGCGCAGTGCCTGCAAGGAATTTCTGCATGGAAGTCTCTTTCTGGTGTGGTAGTGGTTTGTTTAGTGACAGTTTAATGACGGACATCCTACGGTGGCCCCTGGCAGGCGACCACGGGGATTACGCGAGGGCTGGTGCTCACACCGGCTGCCGCACCTCGCGGCGGCATCAGGGTTCCACGCGCTCCCCCTGGCGATGAAACCCAGTTACCATTGATCGCCACCATCCCATGAACCCGATGCCCCCGAGGACCTGCCAGCGTGCTTGACCGCATCACCGCCTCCCTGTCATCCCTGGCCCCCGCCGAGCAGCGCGTGGGCAAGCTCGTGCTGGCCGATCCGCGCAGCTTCGCGCGCCTGCCCGTGCGCGAGCTGGCCGAGCGCGCCCATGTGAGCAAGCCCACCGTGGTGCGCTTTTGCCGCAGCATGGGCTACGACGGCCTGGCCGATTTCAAGCTCAAGCTCGCCGGCAGCGTGAGCGAGGGCGTGCCCTTCATCCACCGCAGCGTGGACGCCGACGACAAGACCGGCGACGTGCTGGTGAAGGTGGTGGACAACGCCGTGGCCGCCTTTCTGCAGTACCGCAATGCCGCGAGCACGGTGGCACTGGAGCGTGCAGCCGAGGCGATCGCCGCCACCTGGAAGACGGGGCGGCGCATCGAGTTCTATGGCGTGGGCAACTCGGGCATCGTGGCGCAGGATGCGCAGCACAAGTTCTTCCGCCTGGGGGTGACCTCCATTGCCACCAGCGACGGCCACATGCAGGTGATGAGCGCCACCCTGCTCGGCCCGGGCGACTGCCTGGTGATCGTCTCCAACTCGGGCCGCACGCGCGACCTGATGGACGCCGCCGACATCGCGCGCAAGAACGGCGCCACCACCATCGCCATCACGGCCAGTGGCTCGCCGCTGGCCAGCACCTGCCAGATCCACCTGGCCGCCGACCACCCCGAGGGCTACGACCGCTACAGCCCCATGGTGTCGCGGCTCATGCACCTGCTCATCATCGATGTGCTGGCCACCTGCGTGGCCCTGCGCATCGGCAGCCCGCTGCAACCCATCCTGCAGCAGATGAAAGAGAACCTGCGCGCCAAGCGCTATGCCTGAGCGGGCGCTGGGGCCCAGCGCTTAAGCACCAGCGTGGCGTTCACGCCGCCAAAGCCGAAGCCGTTGACCATGGCATGTTCCAGCACCATGGGGCGGCTGGCGCCGGCCACCAGGTCCAGGCCCTCGGCCAGTTCGTCGGGGTTCACGAGGTTGCGCGTGGCGGGCACCACCTGGTCGCGCAGGGCCAGGGCCGTGAAGATCGCAGCGACTGCGCCGGCAGCCCCCAGCAGGTGGCCCGTGGCGGCCTTGGTCGAAGTGACCGCCACCGAGCGGGCCGTGCCGAACACGCGCCGTATGGCCGCCAGCTCACCGCGATCGCCCACGTAGGTGGAGGTCGAATGCGCATTGAGGTGCTGCACCTCGCTGGCGGCCAGCCCGGCCTGGGCGAGCGCCAGCTCCATCGCGCGGCGCGCGCCATCGCCATCCTCGGGGCCGGCCGTGATGTGGTGCGCATCGGCCGAGGTGCCATAGCCCACGAGCTCGGCCAGCGGCGTGGCGCCGCGCGCCAGCGCATGCTCCAGCGACTCAATCACCAGCATGCCGGCACCCTCGCCCATCACGAAGCCATCGCGCGCCGCATCGAACGGACGCGAGGCCTGCTCGGGGTGGTCCGAGAAGCCGGTGGACAGCGCCTTGGCGGCCGCAAAGCCGCCCAGGCTCACCCGGTCGATGGTGGCCTCGGTACCGCCGCAGACGGCGATGTCGGCCTCGCCCGCGCGGATCATGCGCGCCGCATCGCCGATGGCCTGCACACTGGCCGCGCAGGCCGTGACGGGTGCGCCCAGGGGTCCCTTGAGGTGGTGGCGGATGGAGACGTGGCCCGCCGCCAGGTTCACCAGGAAGGACGGCACGGTGAAGGGCGACAGGCGCTGCGGGCCGCGCGTGTCGGTGGTGCGCACGGCCTCGGCAATGGCGCCGAAACCGCCGATACCTGAGGCAATGACCGTGGCGGTGCGCTGCTGGCCCCGCTCGTCCGTGGGTGCCCAGCCCGCCTGCGTGAGCGCCTGCTGCGCGGCGCCCAGGGCGAAGGGGATGAAACGGTCCATCTTGCGCTGGTCCTTGGCACTGGCAACGCTGTCCGGATCCCAACCACCTTCGGGATCTTCTTCCACGCTGGGAACGGCGCCGCCCACCTTGGCCGCCAGGCCCTCCACCACCGCGTCGGGAAGCCGGCGCAGCCCCGATCCGCCCGCGAGCAGACGGCGCCAGGCCAGCTCCACCCCCACGCCCAGGGGCGAGACCAGGCCCATGCCCGTGATGACCACGCGCGGCGCACGGGCGGCGCCGTTGCGGGGGAGTTGTGTACCGTTGCTGTTGTCCATGGCGTACAAGGCACGGCGAGCGCCGCGCATTTATGATGACGGGCGCCATCATAAACAAGTCGGCACTTAATGCGTACGACCATCATCAAAAAGAGGTTTCCCCCATGAAAGTCTCGAAGGCACAGTCGGCCGAGAACCGCCAGGGCATCCTGGACGCCGCAGCGCGCCTGTACCGGGAGCATGGCCTCACGGGCGTGGGCGTGGCCGACATCACGCGCGACGCGGGCCTGACCCATGGCGGGCTGTACCGGCATTTCGAGAACAAGGACGCACTGGTGCGCGAAGCCTGCGCCCGTGCATTCGACTGGTCGATTGCCCCGCTCGATGGCCTGGAGGGTGGCGCCGACGGCCTCGCGGCGCGGGTGGCGGGCTACCTGTCCCCGCAGCACCGGGACCACCCGGGCGAGGGCTGCCCGGCCGCGGCCCTGGCCGTGGATGCGGCGCGCGCAGGGAGCGATCTGTCCGAGGTGTTCGCCCAAGGCATCGAGCGCAACATCGAGCGCTTTGCGCGCGTGATCGAGGGCCTGGAGGCGGGCGCCGAACCCAGCCCCGAAGGACGCACGCGCGCCTTGCAGATGCTGGCCACCATGGTGGGCGGCCTGGTGCTGGCGCGGGCCACGGCGGCGGGCCGGCCGGCCCTGTCCGACCAGATCCTCGCGACCCTGCGCGAGCATCTGTTGGCCCCTCCCCACCGCCCCTGAGGTCGCGGGTCCGAGGGGCGGGCCCCCATGAAAAAGGGCTCCCGAAGGAGCCCTTGCAGCAGTCGGCCCAGGGTCAGCTTACTGGATACGGCCTTCTTCCACCGCATGGCAGGCGATGCGGATGCCGCCGATGGACAGCAGCTTGGGACGCTCGCTGCGGCAGCGGTCGTTGGCGTGCGGGCAGCGTGGGTTGAAGGCGCAGCCGGGCGGAGGATTGAGCGGGTTGGGCACCTCGCCCTGCACGGGCGTACGCGCCTTGCCAGTGTCGTGCATCTTGGGGATGGCATCGAGCAACATGCGCGTGTAGGGGTGGCGCGGCTTTTCGAACAAGGCGTGCTTGTCGGCCAGTTCCACCAGGCGGCCCAGGTACATCACGCCGACCTGATCGCTCACATGGCGCACCACGGCCAGGTTGTGCGAGATGAACAAATAGGTCAGGTGCCGCTGGCGCTGCAGGTCCTTCATGATGTTGAGCACCTGCGCCTGCACCGACACGTCGAGCGCCGAGGTGGGTTCGTCGCAGACCAGGAACTCGGGCTCGGTCGCCAGGGCGCGCGCGATCGAGATGCGCTGGCGTTGGCCGCCCGAGAACTGGTGCGGGTACTTGACCATGTCCAGCGGCGACAGGCCCACCGACTGCAGCAGCTCGCCCACGCGCTGCTTGAGCTCGGCCTTGTCGGTGATGAGGCCATGCTCGCGCAGCGGCTCGCCGATGATGTCCTCCACCAGCCAGCGCGGGTTCAGGCTGGCATAGGGGTCCTGGAAGATCATCTGGATGCGCCGGCGCATGGCGCGCGCATCGTTGCCCTTGAACGCGGCGTGGGCGTCCTGGTTGTCGAAGGTGAGACCGCCGCGCGTGGGCTCGTACAGGCCCACCAGCAGGCGCGCCACGGTGCTCTTGCCGCAGCCGGACTCACCTACCAAGGCCAGGGTCTTGCCCTTCTCGATCTCGAAGCTCACGCCGTCCACTGCATGCAGCAGGGTGCGGGGCTTGCGCTCGATCATGCGGTTGAGCCAGGGGGCCGACACATCGAAGGTCTTGGCCAGATCGTGCGCCTGCACGAGCGGCTTGCCGGCGCTTGCGGTGGTGGTGGAAGGCACGGCGCTCATGCGGACACCTCCGTGGTGGCCGGGGCGTGCAGCCAGCAGGCGGCGCGGGTGGAGCCGGCCGGCATGAGTTCGGGGCGATCGACCATGCAGCGGTCAAACGTCTTGGGGCAGCGCGGGTTGTAGGCGCAGCCCTTGGGGATGGCGTTGAGGCGGGGCATGGCTCCGTCGATCTGGTTCAGGCGTTCACGGTCCACCGCCATGTCGGGGATGGAGGCCATCAGGCCGCTGGTGTAGGGGTGGGAGGGTTTGTTGATGACGTCGTGCACCGGGCCGATCTCGGCCACGCGGCCGGCATAGAGCACGGCCACGCGGTCGCAGGTCTCGGCGATCACGCCCATGTCGTGGGTGATCAGCATGACGGCGGCGCCGCGCGATTTGCAGATGTTCTTGAGCAGCGTGATGATCTGCGCCTGGATGGAAACGTCCAGCGCCGTGGTCGGCTCGTCGGCCACGATGAGCTTGGGCTCGGCCGCCAGGGCCAGGGCGATCACCACACGTTGGCGCATGCCGCCCGAGAACTGGTGCGGGTAGTGGTCGATGCGCTCTGCCGCCGCGGGAATGCCGGTGTCCTGCAGCAGCGCGATGGCGCGCTGGCGGGCTTCGGCGGCGCTCACGGGCAGGTGGGCCAGGATGGTCTCGGTGAGCTGGCGGCCCACCGTGTACAGCGGGTTCAGCGAGGTCAGCGGGTCCTGGAAGATGGCGCCGATGCGCCGCCCGCGGATGCTGCGCATCTGGTCGCTGTTGAGGTTGTCGATGCGCTGGCCTTCCAGCAGGATCTGGCCCGAGGCCACGCGGCCCGGCGGTTCGAGCAGGCCGATGATGGCTGCGCCGGTGAGCGACTTGCCGGCGCCGGACTCTCCCACCACACCCAGGATCTCGCCGGGAGCGATGGAAAAGGAGATGTCGTCCAGGGCGCGCAGGGTACCGCGGCGGCCCGGAAATTCGACAACGAGGTTTTTGACTTCTAGAAGACTCATGGGAATATCGCTTTTCTTGTTCTCGTTCAGCGCAGGCGCGGGTTCAGGGCGTCGCGCAGCCAGTCGCCGAGCAGGTTCACGGACAAAGCGATCAGCACCAGCATCGCACCGGGGAACACGGTGATCCACCATTCGCCGGAGAACAGGTAGTCATTGCCGATGCGGATCAGCGTGCCCAGCGAGGGCGATGTGGGCGGGGCCCCGACGCCCAGGAAGGACAGCGTGGCCTCGGTGATGATGGCGGTGGCGACCTGGATGGTGGCCAGCACCATCACCGGGCCCATGACGTTGGGCAGCACATGCTTGCGCATGATGCGCAGCGAGGAGACCCCCGTGACGCGGGCGGCCTGCACGTATTCCTTGTTGCGCTCGACCAGGGTGGAGCCGCGCACGGTGCGCGCATACTGCACCCAGCCCGTGAGCGAGATCGAGAGAATCAGCACGCCGAAGGCGAGCGACTCGTGGGCATTGGGGAACAGGGCCCGGCCGACGCCTGCGATCAGCAGGGCCACCAGGATGGCGGGGAAGGACAGCATCACGTCGCACAGGCGCATGAGCACCGCGTCGATCCAGCCACCGCGGAAGCCGGCCAGGAGGCCGAAGGCCACGCCCACCACCACGGACAGCAGCACCGAGGCGAAACCCACGATGAGCGAAATGCGCGCGCCATAGATCAGCGCGGAAAGGATGTCGCGCCCCTGGTCATCGGTACCCAGGGGGTACTTCATCGAGCCCATCTCGATCCAGGCCGGGGGCAGGCGCGCGTCGCCGAGCTCCAGCGTCGCCAGGTCAAAGGGGTTGTGGGGTGCGACCCATCCTGCAAACAAAGAGCAGAACAGACAAATCAGGGCGATCACCGCCGCGACGATCGCCATGGGCGATGTGCGGAAGCTGTAGCCAACGTCGCTGTCAAACCAGCGGGCAAGGGTTGTTTTCATTGTGGGAAACCAGTGGGCAGACAGCACGCGCGGCGCGGGTAGCAACCGGCGTGGCTGGTCTGCTGAATGTCCGTCTCTAACTATCTATGTACTCGAAGGGAAGGCGCTTGCTTACTTGATGCTCATCCACTTGAAGGGCATGAAGTTGTCGGCCAGTTGCACCAGCGTGACCTTCTTGCTCACACCCCAGGCCAGGGCCTGCTGGTGCAGGGGCAACGTGCCCACGTCGGCGGCATGGATGTCGAAGGCCTCCTTGATCATGGCGTCGCGCTTGGCCTTGTCGGTCTCGGCCTGGATCTTCTTGGTCAGCTCGTCCACCTTGGGGTTGCAGTACGAACCCAGGTTGAACTGGCCGGCACCCTTGTCGTCCACGCAGGCCACCAGTGCATTGAGGGCGTTGTGCGAGTCGTAGGTGGCAGGCGTCCAGCCCAGCATGTAGAAGCTGGTGTCGCGGCGCAGGATCTTGGGGAAGTAGGTGCCCTTGGTCTCGGCCTGCAGGTTGATCTTGACGTTGATGCGCGACAGGTTGGCGGCCACGGTCTGGCAGATGCGGCCATCGTTCACGTAGCGGTCGTTGGGGCAGTTCATCGACACTTCAAAGCCGTTGGGGTAGCCGGCTTCGGCCATCAGCTTCTTGGCAGCCTCGACATCGTAGGGCAGGCGCTTGGCATCGGGCTGGAAGCCGTTGATGCCGGGGCCGACCAGCAGGGCCGATGGGTTGGAGGCGCCACGCATCACGGTGCGCTTGATGCCGTCGATGTCGATGGCCTGGTAGAAGGCCTGGCGCACGCGCTTGTCCTTGAAGGGGTTCTTGCCCTTGACGTTGGAGTACAGCAGTTCGTCGCGCTTCTGGTCCATGCCCAGGAAGATGGTGCGCAGCTCAGGGCCGGTGATGGCGCGCGTGTTGGCGCTGGTGTTGACGCGCTCGATGTCCTGCACGGGCACGGGCTCCATCACGTCCACTTCACCCGACAGCAGGGCCGCGACGCGGGTGGCGTCGTTGCCGATGGGCGTGAACACGATCTCATTGGCATTGCTCTCGATCTTGCCCCAGTAGGTGCCGTTGCGCGAGAACACGGTGCGCACATTGGGCTGGCGCTCACGCAGGCGGAACGGGCCCGTGCCATTGGCCTTGAACGATGCGGCGTTCTCGATGCCCTTGCGGCGGTCCACGGGGCCCATGGCCTGGTTGGTCTCACACCACTTCTTGCTCATCATGTAGACCAGCGAGACCACGTCGGGCAGGATGGGGAACGGGGTCTTGGTCTCGATCTCGACCGTGTGGTCGTTGATCTTGCGCACTTCCTTGAAGTCGTTGGTGTAGCTCTTCATGTCCGAGCCCTCGACCTGCGTGCGGCCGAAGCTGAACACCACGTCGTCGGCCGTGAAGGGGGTGCCGTCATGGAATTGCACGCCCTTGCGCAGCTCGAAGCGCCACACGGTGGGCGAGGTCTGCTTCCAGCTCGTCGCCAGGGCCGGGGCCAGGCTCAGGTCCTTGTTGCGGCCGACCAGCGGCTCGTAGACGTTGCCGGTGACGCTCAGCTGCAGCGATTCATTGAGCGAGTGCGGGTCCATGGACAGCGAGTCGCCCTGGTTGGCCACGCGAATGGTCTGCGCATTGGCCACCACGCTGGACGCTGCCAGCGCGGCGAACAAGGCCGTCATGGCCAGTTTTTTCTGGAATGTCATGCAGTTCTCCTGGTCGATGAAAAGTGGGTTTTAGGAGGGGTGGGGGAAATCGCCGGATGGCTGGTGCAAAAAAGGCAGCCGCTGCAGGCTCAGAGCGTGGGCAGCGGCATGGCCTGCTCGATCAGGCTGGCGTGCAAGGCCGAGCCCAGGGGCAGGATGTCGTCGTTGAAGTCGTAGCGGCTGTTGTGCAAGGCACTGCCGCTGGCACCGGTGCCCTGCCCTATGCGCAGGTAGGCACCGGGCTTGTCCTGCAGCATGAAGGAAAAGTCCTCGGCGCCCATGCTGGGCTCCAGGTCGCGCACCACGTGGTCGGCGCCGACCAGTGATTCGGCCACGTTGCCGGCAAAGACCGCTTCGTCCTCGGAGTTGATGGTGGCCGGGTAGATGCGCTCGTAGTGCACGCTGGCCGTGGCGCCAAAGCCCAGTGCAATCGCACTGCACAGCTCCTTGAGGCGCTTTTCGACCATCTCCTGCACCACGGGGTTGAAGGTGCGCACGGTGCCCACCAGCGTGGCCGAACCAGGCAGCACGCTGAAGGCACCGAGATCGCCGGCCTGCATGGCGCACAGGCTGACCACGGCGCCGTCGAGCGGGCGCACGTTGCGCGAGACGATGGTCTGCGCTGCGGTGATGATGTGCGCGGCCACGAGCATCACGTCCACCGTCTGGTAGGCATGGGCGCCATGGCCGCCGCGGCCCGTGATCTCGATGGTGATGCGATCGGCCGCCGCCATCATGGCACCGGAGTTCAGGCCCACGGTGCCGGGCGCCATGGCAGGCCAGTTGTGCATGGCGAAGATGGACTGCACGGGGAAGCGCTCGAACAGGCCGTCTTCCATCATCACGCGCGCGCCCGCAAAACCTTCCTCGCCGGGCTGGAACACCAGCACCGCCGTGCCGTCGAAGTTGCGCGTCTCGGCCAGGTAACGGGCCGCGCCCACCAGCATGGCCGTGTGGCCATCGTGGCCACAGCCGTGCATCAGGCCCTGCTTGCAGGACTTCCAGGAAAAGTCGTTGTGCTCGGTGAGCGGCAGCGCGTCCATGTCGGCGCGCAGGCCCACCATGGAGCCGCTGGCCGTGCTGCGCCCGCGGATCACCGCGACCAGACCGGTGCGGCCGATGCCGTCATGGATCTCGTCCACGCCACAGACCTTGAGCGCCTCCTTGACCCGGGCCCCGGTGTAGACCTCTTCGAAGCCCAGCTCGGGGTGGGCGTGCAGGTCGCGGCGCAGGGCCGTGAGTTCGGGGTGGAATTGCGCGATATGCGCGAAGGCCCTGCCGCCTGCCTTGTATCGAAGCGACTGCATCTCAGTTGTCCATGGCGCTGCGCGCAATCCACATTGCATGAAACTGGCACGGCGTAGACCAGCGCCCCCGTGCAAGGGCCGCCCCGCCGCACCGGGGGCGTCCCCCTCCCAGATTGCGAAGCAATATGAGAGAGGGGGAAGGCGCGAAGCGACTCAGGGGGTGCTTCACTTCAATGCCCCCCGGCCTTGCCCACGCGCAGGCGCGGATCGACGGCGAAGTACAAGAGGTCGACCACCAGGTTGATGACCACAAAGATCAGCGCAATCAGGCACAGGTAGGCCGCCATCACGGGGATGTCGGCAAAGGTCACGGCCTGGATGAACAGGAGGCCCATGCCCGGCCACTGGAACACCGTCTCGGTGATGATGGCGAAGGCGATCAGGCCACCGAGCTGCAGGCCGGTGATGGTCATCACGGGCACCAGCGTGTTCTTGAGCGCATGGCCGAAATGGATGGCCCGGTTGGACAGGCCGCGGGCCCGCGCGAACTTGATGTAGTCGGTGCGCAGCACCTCCAGCATTTCCGCGCGCACCAGGCGCATGATCAGCGTGAGCTGGAAGATGGCCAGCGTGACCGCAGGCAGGATGATGTGGTGCCAGCCCTTGGCCTTGAGCAGGCCGGTGCTCCACCAGCCCAGCTGCACCACTTCACCGCGGCCAAAGCTCGGGAACCAGCCCAGGTGCACGGCAAACACCAGGATCAGCAGGATGCCGATCAGGAAGGTGGGCAGCGATACGCCCAGCAGCGACAGCGTCATGAACAGCTGGCTGGTGAAGGTGCCACGCTTGAGGGCGGCATACACGCCCATCGGCACACCGAGCACCAGGGCGAGCACGGCAGCCACCATGGCGAGCTCCAGCGTGGCGGGGAAGCGTTCGGCGATCAGGCGCGAGACCTTGGCGCCCTGGCGCAGGCTCAGGCCGAATTCGCCCTGCGCAGCGTTCACGAGGAAGTGGCCGAACTGCACGAAAAAGGGTTTGTCCAGACCCAGCGCGACGCGCAATTCACGGATCTGCTCGGGTGTTGCGTCCTGGCCCAGCAAGAACACCACGGGATCCCCGACGTACTGGAACAGCATGAAGGAGATGAAGGCCACCGTGACCATGACGATCACAGCCTGGATCAGGCGGCGCAAAATAAAGGCAAGCATCGGAGAGTCGAGTGTGTATTCGATGGGACGCCTTGGCCACTTTTGGTGGCGCGGCGCTCGTGGGATTCGTGTCGAAAAAAACCAAGGAGAGCAAAGGCCCCAAGGCCCTTGCCCTCCATTGTCAAAGCCGGATCAGTTCACCTTGACCAGGCGCATGTCCACGCGGTTGTCGGCGCGGTGCACCAGCTCGATGTTCTTCTTCATGGCCCATGGGATCACCTGGTCATACAGAGGAATGTGCGAGACGGTGTCGTTGGACAGCTGCAGCGCTTCGGTCAGCATGCGCGAGCGCACGGGCGCGTCGGTCTCGGCCTTGATGCGGTCCACCAGGTAGTCCATGCGCTGGTTGCTGTAGCGGCCCACGTTGTAGTTGCCGTCGCCGCCCTGGCCCACGCTGCGCACCAGCGATTGCAGGCTGTACAGCGCGTCGAAGGTCGGCACGCCCCAGCCCAGCATGTAGATGCTGGCTTCATAGCGCTGGATCATCGGGAAGTAGGTCACCAGCGGCAGCGTGCGCAGCTTGGCCTTCACGCCGATGCGCGCCCACATGCCGGTCACGGCCTGGCAGATGGCCTCGTCGTTGATGTAACGGTTGTTGGGGCAGGCGAAGTCGACTTCGAAGCCATCGGGGTAGCCGGCTTCGGCCAGCAGCTTCTTGGCCGCATCGACGCTGTAGGGGAAGCGCTTGCCCACGGCTTCGGTGTAGCCGGCCACCTGGGGTGCCACGAGCGTGCCGGTGGGCTTGCCCAGGCCACGCAGGGTGACGCGCTCCAGCGAGGCGGTGTCGATGGCCTGGTACAGGGCCTTGCGCACCTTGACATCCTTGAGGGGGTTCTTGCCCTTGATGTTGGAGCCAGGCAGCTCTTCGCGGAACTGGTCCATGCCCAGGAAGATGGTGCGGTTTTCGAGGCCGTCGATCACCTTCAGGTTGGAATCCTGGCGCAGGCGGCCCAGGTCTTGCGGCGCGGGGTCGAGCACCATGTCCACTTCACCCGACAGCAGCGCGGCGATGCGCGTGGCGGCCGACTTGATGGGGGTGTAGACGATCTCCGTCACGTTGCCGTCCATCTTGCCCCACCAGTTGGGGTTGCGCTTGAAGACCATCTTCACGTCGGCCTGCCACGAATCCAGCGTGTAGGGGCCGGTGCCCATGGCATTGCGGTGGGCGAAGTTCTCGTCCGTGCCCTTGATGTCCTTGGGTTCCACGGAGCGGTTCTTCTCGGCCCAGGCCTTGCTCATCATGCGCAGCTCGGTCATCTGGCGCAGCAGCACGGGGTTGGGGGCCGACAGAATGACGTCGATGGTCTGCGCATCGACCTTGTTGATCTTGGTGATGCCCTGGACATAGGGCGTGAAGTTGGAGGTCTTGGCCATGGCGCGCTGCAGCGAGTACACGGCATCGTCGGCCGTGAAAGCCGAACCATCATGGAACTTGACGCCCTGGCGCAGCGTGAAACGCACCTGCGTGGGGGTCACTTCCTTCCAGGCCGTGGCCAGGACGGGCTCTACCTCGAAAGTCTTGCTGTTGTAGTAGACCAGGCTCTCATACACATTGGCATGGATGCCGTTTTGCAACGCGTTGTTTTGGGAATGAATATCCCACGTGGCGATTTCGCCCTGGCTCGCCCATTTGAATGGTTTGGCATTAGCACCCGTGGCCATCAGCATGGCGGCAGCTGCGGCAATCGACAGCAGGCTGAGATTGAGTTTCATGAAACCTCTTCAACAATGTAAAAGTTTTACTATGCAGTAAATAGCGGCCATCGGCCAACGGGAAATCCCTGAATCCCGTCCCCTCGCGAGGGACTATCCCTGCCCTGGTGAGGCCATTGACATGCAATTACGGTGCCAACGCGAAACCCTTTGAAGCACCGCCAGGTCCGCATCCGGCGGGATCGCAGGCCTGAATCGATGCATTTGCACCCAAAAGCCCGCAACAAGAACCCTCAGAACAGCCTGCGCAAAACACGGGCGCCCCGCTTGTGGGCGTCCGTCCCCCGCACGAAAAAGACGCCGCACAACGCATGCCCCCAGCCAGGCTCAGGGGATAACCCCGATCACCCGCAAGAAAATGCACGGGCCCTGCAGCACCGCTTCGCAAAGCAAACACAGAACCGATAAACACAAATCCCGGCAGAAAATAAAAAAGCCGCCCGAGGGCGGCTTTTTTGTATTCATCCATTGAGACTGGCATATAGCCAGCCATCAATATCAGAAGCTGTGACGGATACCGAAGTCGTAACCGCTGGAGTTGCGGCCAGCAGCAGTCGTGGAACCGTTCAGGGCTTGTGCAGCGCCGTTCTTGTTCTTCACAGCAGCAGCGGTAACGTACACAGCGGTACGCTTCGACAGGTTGTGCACATAGCCCAGAGCGAACTTGTTGCTGCGTGGGTCAGGACCAGCGACGTCGACTTCGTACGTGGAGTAAGCCACGCGGATTTCGCCAGCGCCGACGGGGATCAGACCACCGATCAGCCAGCCTTGGCCTTCAGCGCCGTTCTTGATGTCGTCGCTGTTGTAGTGAGCCAGGACCTTGGCAACGCCGAAGTCATATTGACCGCCCAGGTTCCATGCCTTGATGTCGGCGTTCAGGAACTTGGTTTGCGACACGGCCAGAGCCACGTTCACAGGGCCGTTGGCCCAGCCTGCGCGCAGAGCCAGACCATTGCCGTCCTTCTTGTTGGCAACGTTGCTGGCGTTTTCGCCCAGGTAGTACTGTGCCTGGCCGTAGAAACCACCCAGGTTGCCTGGCAGGAAGTAGCCGATGGCGTTCGAAGCGCGGATGGTGGTTGGGCCACCCAGGCTGGAGTTCAGGGTTTGGGTCGTGCCCACGCCGTTCGTGCCGAACGGATCGAACACGGTCAGGTTCCAGAATTGTGGGGTGTAGTCACGGCCCAGACGCAGTTCACCGAAGCCACCATTCAGGCTGACGGTCGAACGACGGTTGAACACCAGACCGCCCGAAGCGTTGGCGCCGGTGGTTTGGTTGTTGGTGTTGGTCGAACCGCCACGGCCGTCGTCGTTGGTCAGGCCGGCTTCCAGCCAGAACGAAGCAGACAGGCCACCGCCCAGGTCTTCAACGCCGCGGAAACCCAGACGGCTGCTGTTGTAGCCGGAGTTCGTCAGTTGCGAGCGGTTAGCAACGCTGCCGTTGCCGTAGGCGTAGGTTGCGTCAACCACGCCGAACAGCGTCACGGACGATTGAGCCATTGCAGCGCCGGAAGCAGCCAGCACAGCCAGGGCAATCAGGGATTTTTTCATTGCGAGTTACTCCAAGGTTAAACATAGGGCGCCGGTACGGGGGGTCTAGGAGTGCCTTGCACCTGCTCAGTCCCGCCGGTTCCCCGGGCCAACCTCCTGGTGGGGAAGTTGTTCTTATTGCACCAGACCCCGACCTCTTTCGCAAAGGAATTCACCCACAATCGACCTGAAAGGGAGATTTCGTTGCAGTGTTGCAACATTTCAGTGCACCCCGGCAAAATCCTCCGCCGGTGCACCAGCAAAGTGCCTTTCGGCCACTTTTGGCCCCCGGGCCACTTGTGTCTACTTGCAACACCTGTTTCCACATCCATCTCACGCCTCTGCACGCCATGGACGCCTTCTTGACTGCCGCCGACAACGCTTTGCGCACCCTTTTTGCCACCCCGCGCGCCGCCGAAGCCTCCCCTGCCAACGGCCATTCGGAGGGCACCATGACCCCCGCGCAGCGGAAACTGGCAGGTTCGCTGATGCGCGTCAACCACGTGGGCGAAGTCTGCGCGCAGGCGCTTTACACCGCCCAGGCGGCGGTCACGCGCGACGACAGCCTGCGTGGCCACCTGCTGGAGGCCGCTCGCGAGGAGACCGACCACCTGGCCTGGACCCGGGAGCGCCTGGATGCCCTGGGCGCCCGCCCCAGCGTGCTCAACCCGCTGTGGTTTGCCGGCGCATTCGCCCTGGGCCTGGTGGCGGCCAAGGTCAGCGACCGGGTCAGCCTGGGCTTCGTGGCGGAAACCGAGAACCAGGTGGCCGCCCACCTGGCGGGCCACCTGAAGCGCCTGCCGATGGAAGACCAGGCTTCACGCGCCGTGGTGGCGCGCATGAAGGACGACGAGGAACGCCATGCGGCACAGGCGCTGGCCGAAGGCGCCACGCGCCTGCCGCCGCCGGTCCAGGCGCTGATGCGGGCGGCCGCCAAGGTGATGACGAGCACGGCACATCACGTGTAGCCCCCCTGAGTCGCCTTCGGCGCCATCCCCCGAGGGGGACGCTCCCGGTGCGGCGGGGCGGCCCTTGCACGGGAGCACTGGCATTCGCCGCGCCAGTTCCATGGGCGGCACAGGAATATCAGGCTTCCACGATCTCGAAGCCGGTGGTGATCTCGGCGGTCTTGGCCAGCATGATGCTGGCCGAGCAGTATTTGTCGTGGCTCATGGCAATGGCACGTTCCACGGCGGCGGCGGGGATGCCCTTGCCGGTCACGGTGAACTGCATGTGGATCTTGGTGAACACCTTGGGGTCGACCTCGGCGCGCTCGGACGTGAGCTTGACGCTGCAGCCGCGCACGTTGTGGCGCCCGCGCTTCAAGATCAGCACCACGTCATAGGCCGTGCAGCCCCCCGTGCCGGCCAGCACGGTCTCCATGGGGCGGGGCGCTAGGTTCTGCCCGCCATTGGCCGGGTTGGCGCTGTCGGGTGCGCCGTCCATGGTCAGGACATGGCCGCTGCCGGTTTCTGCCACAAACCCCATTCCCGAGCGGGTTCCGGCGCCGCCGGTCCAGCTGACTGTGCATTCCATGTGCTCTCTCCTCGGTGATTCATCAAAAAAACGTGGCTTTTTTCACGAAATGGACGGGCCACTCCAAAAAAGTCGGTGAATTTTGCTGCATCGCAGCATCCGTTGCGCTAATATTCACCCATGCGTTGCCCTTTTATCGAAAAGGGACAGGTTCTGGAAAATCTCCACCACCTCCAACGCGCCGATTGTCTCCTCCATCTCCTCAAAGGATGGATTCAGCCCCGGGCTTTGCGGCCTGGGGCTTTTTTTTGCCCTGGACGGAGACACCCGGCCCTGCCCCCACCGGACGCAGGAAGACGACCACCACCTATGATGTGTGCCCCCGCTGCCCCTGAACCTGGGCCGGGAGTCTTCAGCCTGCTCCGCCATGACCCACGACCTGACCCCCGCCGACTACCTCAAGAAAATCCTCACCGCCCGCGTGTACGACGTGGCGATCGAGTCGGACCTGGAACCCGCCCGCGCGCTGAGCCGGCGCCTGAACAACAAGGTGCTGCTCAAGCGTGAAGACCAGCAGGCCGTGTTCAGCTTCAAGCTCCGGGGCGCCTACAACAAGATGGCGCACCTCACTCCGGGCCAGTTGCAGCGCGGCGTGATCTGCGCATCGGCCGGCAACCATGCCCAGGGCGTTGCCATGAGCGCCAGCAAGCTCGGCGCACGCGCTGTGATCGTGATGCCCACCACCACACCCCAGGTCAAGGTCGATGCCGTGCGCACGCTCGGCGGCGAGGTGGTGCTGCATGGCGAGAGCTACTCCGATGCCTACCAGCACGCGGCCGAGCTGCAGGCCAAGGAAGGCCTGACCTTCGTCCACCCCTTCGATGACCCGGACGTGATCGCCGGCCAGGGCACCATCGCCATGGAGATCCTGCGCCAGCTGCAGCGCCTGGGCAGCAACCGGCTGGATGCCGTGTTCGTGGCCATCGGCGGCGGCGGCCTGGTGAGCGGCGTGGCCAACTACATCAAGGCCGTGCGGCCGGAGATCAAGGTCATCGGCGTGCAGATGAACGACTCGGACGCCATGGCGCAGTCCGTGCGCGCGCACCAGCGCGTGACCCTGCCCGACGTGGGCCTGTTCTCCGACGGCACGGCCGTCAAGCTGGTGGGAGAGGAGACCTTCCGCATCGCCAGCGGCCTGGTGGACGAATTCATCACGGTGGACACCGACGCCGTGTGCGCCGCGATCAAGGACGTGTTCGTGGACACGCGCAGCATCGTCGAGCCCTCGGGCGCACTGGCCGTGGCCGCCATCAAGCAGTATGTGGAAACGCACCAGACCGAGGGCGAGACCTATGCCGCCATCCTCTGCGGTGCCAACATGAATTTCGACCGCCTGCGCTTTGTCGCCGAGCGCGCCGAGGTGGGCGAGGAGCGCGAGGCCCTGCTGGCCGTGACCATTCCCGAGGAGCGTGGCAGCTTCCGGCGCTTCTGCGAGGTGGTGGGCGCCCTGCCCGGCGGCCCGCGCAATGTCACCGAGTTCATCTACCGCATCAGCGACTCGGCCGAGGCCCATGTCTTCGTGGGCCTCACGGCCCAGGGCAAGGGCGAATCGCAGAAGCTCGCGCAGATCTTCACGGAGCACGGCTTCGGCGCACTGGACCTCACGCACGACGAAATGGCCAAGGAGCACCTGCGCCACCTGGTGGGCGGGCACTCGGCCCTGGCACAGGACGAGCGCCTGCTGCGCTTTGTGTTCCCCGAGCGGCCCGGCGCGCTGCTCAAGTTCCTGAGCCTGATGCAGCCGACCTGGAACATCAGCCTGTTCCACTACCGCAACCAGGGCGCCGACTACGGCCGCATCCTCGTGGGCATGCAGGTGCCGCCCGAAGACTCGGCCACGTTCGATGCCTTCCTCTCCACCCTGGGCTACCCCTATGTGGAAGAGACGCTGAACCCGGCCTACCGCCTGTTCCTGCGCGCCAAGTAGGCCCGGCGTCCGGCCGCTCCGCGCCACCCCATGCAAGCCCTGCGCCACTACCTGTTGGCCGTGCAGTTCTTCACCCGCCTCCCTGTCACCGGGCGGCTGGCGGATTGGGTCGGCTTCAGTCCCGCCATGCTGCGCGCCAGCGCCGCCCACCTGCCGGGCGTGGGCTGGCTCGCCGCAGCGGTGGCGGCCGGGGTGTATGCGGCCCTGCATCTGGCCCTGGCCCCGAATCCGCTGGGTCCGCTCGTGGCGGCGGTGTTCTGCACCGTGGCCACGGTGCTGCTCACCGGGGGCTTCCATGAAGATGGCCTGGCCGATGTCGCCGACGGCCTGGGCGGCAGCTACGAGCGCGAACGGGCACTGGACATCATGAAGGATTCGCGCGTCGGGGCCTTCGGCGCCATGGCGCTGGTGCTGGCCCTGCTGGCCAAGGTCAGCCTGCTGGCCGCGCTGGGCGCGCACAGCCTGGCCACAGCGCTCGCGGCCCTGGTCGGCGGGCATGTGCTGTCGCGCCTGTGGCCGCTGTTCATCGTGCGCCGCCTGCCGCATGTGGGCGACACCGCGCGCTCCAAGAGCAAGCCGCTGGCCGACCAGATCACAGGGGCGGCACTCGGGGTGGCCGTGGCCTGGTGCGTCGCGCCGCTGGCACTGGCCTGGTATTGGAGCTCGCCCACCACCACGCTGGCCGCCTGTACGCTGAGCGCCCTGGGCGCTGCCTGGATGGCCCGCTGGTTCGCCCGGCGCCTGCAAGGCTTCACGGGCGACTGCCTGGGAGCCACGCAGCAGATCGCCGAGATCGGCTTTTACCTGGGCGCCGCACTGGCCCTGGGACGTGGCTGAGGCCCCCGCCGTGCAGCTCTGGCTGGTGCGCCATGCGCCGCCGGTGGTGGCGCCGGGCACCTGCTACGGCAGGCTGGACCTGCCCGCCCAGAGCGGCCCGACCTTGGTCTGCGCGCAGCGCCTGGCCTTGGCCCTTCCCGGCCCGGCGCTGGTCTGGCACTCGCCGCTGCAACGGTGCGTGCAGCTCGCCCAGGCCGTGCAGTCCATCCGCCCCGACTGGCAGCCCCTACCCGACACGCGCCTGCGCGAAATGGATTTTGGCGCCTGGGAGGGCCAAGCCTGGAGCAGCCTCGCCAAGGCCGACATCGATGCCTGGACCGCCGACTTCGCCCACCACCATCCGGGCGGCGGCGAGTCTCTGGCCGACATGCTGGCGCGCGTGGCCCAGGCACTGCAGGACACGCGCGCCGCAGCACAGGCGGACGGCCTGGCGCACGCGGTGTGGCTCACCCATGCGGGTGTGGCGCGCTGTGTGGACTGGCTCCAGGCCCATGCGGGCCAGGCCCTGCCACGGGCAGACCAATGGCCCGTGCAGGCCCCGGCATGGGGCGAATGGCGCACCGCGGACCTGCCCTGAGCCTTTCTTGTTGGCAAAAAGCCAACAGGGGGCACAGTAATGAGAAGCAAGCGGTGCAAGCGCCGGATTCCGCGGTCCTGCGAGAAGCCGTCAGTTCTTGCGCGGCATGTCCAGCGTGAGCATGGCGGGCCCGCCCAGATCGGCCCCCAGCTGGGCCTGGCGGGGGCTCAGCGACTGCAGCACCATGCCGGAATCCACCACGGTCCCCACACGGAACGGCTTGGCGGGCTTGCCGTCCACCGCGATCAGCGCCGCACCGCCGCCACTGTGGCGCCCGGAGAGCACGCCAATCAAGGCGAACCGGCTGGCCATGGAGGCCACCGGGGCGGCCACGGCCACCACGGCACCGGCGGGCAGGGCGCCCAGTGCGCGCGCCACGGCCTGGGCATCGGGCACGGCCGCCATGGACGCCACCGCCGGGACGGTTTGCGCCACGGGCCGGTTCGACAGGCGCAGGCCCCAATAGACCACGCTGGCGCCTGCGGCGGCCCAGAGCGCCAGAGTCCCCAGGCGCACGCCCCATTTGCTGTATGAATTGGTCACCATGCGGAGATTATGATTCACCCGATACGACCCTAGCGAGACCGCCTGCCGTGAACACCCTCTCTTTCCTGCCTTCCTCCCCTGCCCTGCGCGGTGCACGCCGCAGCCTGGCCCGGGGTTTCACCCTGATCGAGCTGATGGTGGTGGTGGTCATCATCGGCGTGCTGGCTGCGCTGATCGTGCCCAATGTGCTCGACCGCGCCGACGACGCGCGCAGCACCGCCGCCAAGACGGACATCACCAACATCATGCAGGCGCTCAAGCTGTACCGCCTGGACAACCAGCGCTACCCCACGCCCGAGCAGGGCCTGCAGGCCTTGGTCGCCAAGCCCACGACCGGCCCCATCCCCGGCAACTGGAAGCTGTACCTCGAAAAACTCAACAACGACCCCTGGGGCCGTCCCTACCAGTACCTGAACCCCGGCATCAAGGGCGAGATCGACGTGATGTCCTTCGGTGCCGATGGCCAGTCCGGCGGCGAAGGCAAGGATGCCGATATCGGCAGCTGGCAGTAGCCGTGACCCCCACGGTCGCGCACTGGCGTGTCGCTCCCTGCCCCCCGAGGGGGCCGGGCCTTGCTTGGGGCGGCCCGGCGCGGCGGCCGCACGCCCCCAGGCAGCGCCGTGGCTGTTGCAAACACGTCCCATGGAGCCCGCTTTGCGCCTTGAACGGCGTCGTAACCATGACTCTTGGAGTCGCGCGATGCGCGTCCACCTGTGCTGCATAAATCGATGACACGCCCTGCGCGCGGATTCACCATGCTGGAGTTGCTGGTGGTCATCAGCATCATGGCGCTGGCGACGGCGGGCATTGCGTTGTCGCTGCGCGACAACGGGCAGACACAGCTCGAGCGCGAGGCGGCGCGGCTGGCGGCATTGCTCGAAGCAGGGCGGGCACAATCGCGGGCCAATGGCGTGCCGGTGCGCTGGCGTGGCGGGCCGCAAGGCTTCCGTTTCGAGGGGCTGCCGGCCGGGGCGTTGCCGCACCAGTGGCTGGCGGAGGGCACGCAGGTGCGCGGCAATGCCATCCTGCTGCTCGGGCCCGAGCCGGTGATCGGCGCACAGCAGGTGCAACTCACGCACCGGGACCACCCCGACCAGGCGCTGCGCGTGGTGACGGACGGGCTGCGGCCCTTCAGCGTGGAGTCGGTGCAATGAGCCCCCTTTTTTCGCCCCGCCAGCGCGGCTTCACGCTGGTGGAGGTGCTGGTGGCGCTGAGCATCGTGGCCATCGCGCTGATGGCCGGGCTGCAGTCCACCAGCGCCCTCACGCGCAATGCGCTGCGCCAGTCCGACATCGTGCTCGCGCAGTTGTGTGCCGAGAACGAGCTGGTGCGCATGCGCCTCTCGCGCCAGATGCCCAGTGTCGGCGACAGCACCCAGCCTTGCGAGCAGGCGGGCCGGCGCCTGGATGTGCGCGTGACCGTGCGCCCCACGCCCAACCCGAGCTTTCGGCGCGTGGATGCACAGGTGCTCGACGGGGAAAACTCCATCCTGCGTATCTCGACCATCCTGGGGCGCTACTGACCATGGGCTCCGGAACCTCCCCCGCCATGCATCCTTCCTTTGAACGCCCCCGCTGCGCCCCACCGGGTGCCGAGGGCGGCTTCACGCTGATCGAACTGCTGGTCGCGATTGCGCTGCTGTCCATCCTGGCCATCATGAGCTGGCGCGGCATCGACGGCATGGTGCGCGCGCAGGAACAGACACGCCAGCGCGCCGACAGCATGCTGGTGATCCAGTCGGCCCTGGCGCAATGGAACGCCGACCTCGACGCCATCCTGCCGCTGGCCAACACCACCCCGCTGGACTGGGACGGCCAGGTGCTGCGCATCACACGCCGCACCACGGCCGTACCCGACGAAGGCGCCCTGGTCGTGGCCTGGACCCGGCGCGAGATGCCCGGCGTGGAAGGGGGTGGCCAGTGGGCGCGCTGGCAGTCTCCGCCCGTGCGCAACCGCAGCGACTGGCAGCAGGCCTGGCAGTTGGCCGCCCAGTGGGCGCGCACGCCCGACGAGCAGGCCCGGCGCTATGAGATCAGCCTGGTGCCCATCAGCAACTGGCAGCTGTTCTATTTCCGCGGCGGCACCTGGTCCAACCCCTTGTCGAGTGCCGACCAGGCCCCGGGCACCCCGGCCGCCGGACTCCCCGACGGCGTTCGGCTGCAAATCACCCTGGCACCAGGCCAGGCACTGACCGGCGCCATCGTGCGCGACTGGGCCAACCCGACCCTGGGCGGAGGACGCACCTGATGCGCCGCACACGCCCTGGCCGGCAAGGCCTCAAGCAACCCCAGCGCGGGGCGGCGCTGCTCGCGGCCATGCTGACCGTGACGCTGGTGGCCACGTTTGCCGCGGCCTCGCTGTGGCAGCAGTGGCGCGCCATCGAGGTCGAGACCGCCGAGCGCGACCGCGTGCAGGCCGCCTGGATACTCGTGGGGGCACTGGACTGGTCGCGCCTGATCCTGCGCGAAGACGGCCGCGCCGGGGGCGCCGACCACCTGGCAGAACCCTGGGCCGTGCCGCTGCAGGAGGCCCGCCTGTCCAGCTTTCTCGCGGCCGAGCGCGGCGTGGCCCAGGTGGAAGACGCCAGCACCGACACCACCGACGCCTTTCTCTCGGGCCAGATCACGGACCTGCAGTCGCGCCTGAACATCACCAGCCTGGCCGAGGGCGGGCAGGTGCAGGCCGGGGCCCTCAAGCAGTTCACCCGGCTGTTCGAGCGGCTGGGCCTGCCGTCGCAGGAGCTGGCACTGCTGGTGGAGAACCTGCGCAAGGCCCAGGCCCGCACCGGCGGCGATGGCAACGCACCGCTGATGCCGCAGACAGTGTCCCAGCTGGGCTGGCTGGGACTGTCGCCGCCGACCGTCACCGCGCTGCTGCCGCATGTCACCATCCTGCCCGTGCGCACCCCGGTCAACCTCAACACGGCGGGCATCGACGTGGTCTGGGCCGCCATCGACGGGGTGGACATGGCCGGTGCCCAGAAGCTGGTGCAGGCCCGCGAGTCCAAGCATTTCCGTTCGATGGCCGAGGTGGTCGAGGTGCTGGGCCGGGTGCCGTTCGACACCAACGACCTGGCCATCGCCTCGGCCTATTTCGAGGTGCGCGGCCGCCTGCGCATGGACAACACCACCGTGGACGAACGCTCCCTGGTGCGCAAGCTGGGCCTGGAAGTGACGACGCTGTGGCGGGAACGCGGCGCCTTCGACCGGGACACGACTGCCGCTCCGGCGCAACAGACACTGCGCTGAATGCGCGCAGCACAGGAGCCACCGCCTAAAATGATCCGCACTACCCGCCCATGAGCACGCTGATACTCTCCCTGCCGCCCGCCCCTCCGGGGATATCGACCCAGTACGGCTATACGCTGACGGCGGACGGGCACACTGCCCAGCGCCATGCGCTCGCCGAGGCGGCCTTGCTGCCCGAGGCCGCACGCCCCGGCGAGGTCGTGGCCGTGGTACCGGTCGAAGCGCTTTCCTGGCAGAAAGTGCAACTGCCGCCCGGCCTGCCCCTGGGACCCAGCCAGCAGACGCCACGCCTGCGCTCGGTGCTGGAGGGCTTGCTCGAAGACCGCCTGCTGGACGACCCGGCCCAACTGCACTTTGCGCTGCAGCCGGGCGCCCAGGCCGGCGTGCCGGTGTGGGTGGCCGTGTGCGACCGCGCCTGGCTGCGCGCCCACCTGCAGGCCCTGGAAGCCGCCGGCCGGCGCGTGGCCCGTGTGGTGCCCGAGTTCGCGCCCGGCCCCACGGCCAGTGGTGGGCCCGAGGTCTCGGCCATCGGCTCGGCCGATGCCCCCCAGTTGATCCTGTGCGGCCTGGGTGCCGACGAAGGCATCTCGGTACTGCCCCTGACGCCCGCCACGCTGGCCCTGGCGGGCTTTGGCAGCGCTGCCGGTGGTGCAGCCCCACCGACCCCCTTGCGCGCCGACCCGGCCGTGGCGGAACTCGCCGAACATGCCCTGGGCCACCCGGTGAGCCTGCACACGGCCAGCGCCCGGGCCATGGACGCAGCCCGCAGCGACTGGGACCTGGCACAGTTCGAGCTTTCCAGCAACAGCCGCTCGCGTGCCCTGCGCAAAGCCGGCGGTGCGCTGAGCGCCCTGCTGTACGCCCCCCAGTGGCGCGCTGCGCGCTGGGCGCTGGGCCTGCTCGTGCTGGCGCACCTGGCGGGCCTGAACGTCTGGGCCTGGCAGGAGCGCCAGGCACTGGCCGCCAAGCAGGCCAGCCTGCGCAGCACCCTCACGCAGACCTTCCCGCAGGTGCAGGCCGTGGTCGCACCGCTGGAGCAGATGGAGCGCGAAATGGCGCTGCTGCGCCAGGCATCGGGCAGCTTCTCGCCGCGCGACCTGGAGCCCATGATGGCCGCCGCCGGCAACGCGCTGCCCGATGGCCGCATCCCTTCCGGCCTCGAATTCACCACCGGCGAGCTGCGCCTGCGCGGCCTGCAGCTTGCCCCCCCAGAGGAGCCTGTGCTCACCACCCGATTGAGGGCCGCCGGCTATACCGGCCGCCTGGACGATGGCAGCCTGGTGCTGCGTGCGGAGACCGCCCCATGAGCCAGCTCGCCCCCCTGAAGGCCCAATGGCAGGCCATGGCCCCGCGCGAGCAGAACCTCGTGCTCGGCGCGACCGCGATCGTGGGCCTGGCCCTGGTGTGGTGGGTGGCCATTTCCCCCGCGCTGCAGACCTTGCGCACGGCCCCCAAGCGCCATGCCGAACTGGACACCCAGCTGCAGCGCATGCGCGGCCTGCAGGCCGAAGCCCAGCAGTTGCAGGCCGTGCCGCAAAGCAGCACGGGCGACGCCACCGGCGCACTGCGCAGTGGCCTGACCCAGCGCCTGGGCACGGCCGCCCAGCTCAACGTGGCGGGAGACCGCGCCACCGTGACGCTCAAGGCCGCCCCGGCCGATGCCCTGGCTCAGTGGCTGGCGCTGGCGCGCAGCAATGCCCGGGCCGTGCCCATCGAGGCCCGCCTGACCCGCGCAGCGGCTCCGGCCACCCCTGCCGCAGCGGGCAACAGCGGCACCCGCCCGGGCCAACCGGCCACGCCGCCCGCCATGGTGCCACCCGGTCCCGGCGCCCCCCCCGCAGGCCCGCTGGTGCCTCCGATCCCCGGCGCCATGCCGGCCGTGGGCGCCCCCCCTGCACCGATCACCGCCACGCCGGCAGGCGCGGCGCCCGGTGGTGCTCCGCGCTGGGACGGCACGCTGGTGCTGACCCTGCCTGCCCGGTGAACCGGACGAAACACCCCGTGTCCGCCACCCGCAACCCCCGCTCCTCCTCCCGCGCCACCGGCGCCGTACCGCGCTCGCCCTGGGGCTGGGCCGTGGGCGGTGCCCTGGTTGGCCTGCTGCCCGCCCTGGTGGTCTTTGCCCCGGCGCAATGGCTGGCCCAGGGCCTGGCCCGCGCCACGGGCGGACAGCTGCTGCTGTCCGAAGCACGTGGCACGGTCTGGAACGGCTCGGCCCAGCTGGTGCTGACCGGCGGCACCGCCAGCCAGGACCGCACCGCCCTGCCCGGGCGCCTGCAATGGACACTGCGCCCCACCCTGACCGGCGCGCACGCACAGATACAAGCCTCCTGCTGCACCGTACAACCACTGCAGGCACGGCTGGCGCTGGGCTTCTCGCAATTGCGCGTGGCGGTGGGCGACGGCCAGAGCCGCTGGCCCGCCGCGCTGCTTTCGGGCCTGGGGACGCCGTGGAACACCCTGCAGCCGCAGGGCCAGCTGGTGCTGCAGACCCAGGGGCTGCAGGCGGCCTGGCAGGCCGGCCGCATGGTGCTGGAGGGCAAGATCCAGCTCGATGCGCTGGACATGTCCTCGCGCCTGTCCACCCTGCGCCCCATGGGCAGCTACCGCCTGGCGGTACAGGGCGGCGAAGTCCCCATCCTGACCTTGAGCACCCTGGGCGGCCACCTGCAATTGAGCGGCACCGGCCAATGGGTGGGCCAGCGCCTGCGCTTCGCGGGCGAGGCCAGTGCGGCGCCCGACCGCGAAGCGGCGCTCACCAATCTTCTGAACATCATCGGACGGCGCAACGGCGCGCGCTCCCTCATCAACGTGGGTTGACCCTATGACGCATTCCACTTCCTCCCTTTCGCCGCACCTGCAATTCGCCGTCACCTCGATCACCCTGGCCGCCATGCTGCTCACCAGCAGCCCGCTGGCCCTGGCGCAGACGGCGGTGGGCACGGGCACCAGCAGTGTGCGCGGCAATGAACCCGTCACGCTGAACTTCGCCAATGCCGAAATCGAGGCCGTGGCCCGCACCATGGCCACCATCACGGGGCGCAACGTGGTGGTGGACCCGCGCGTCAAGGGCCAGCTCACGCTGATCACCGAGCGCGCCGTGCCCCCTTCGGCCGCCTTCCAGCAGTTCCTGGCGGCGCTGCGCCTGCAGGGCTTCACGGTGGTCGAATCGGCCGGCCTGTACAAGGTGGTGCCCGAGGCCGATGCCAAGCTGCAGGGCGGCAGCGTGGGTGTCAGCGAATCGGGCTCGGCACGCGGCACGCCCGGCGGCGGGCAGATCGTGACCCAGATCTTCAAGCTCAACTACGAGAACGCGGGCAACCTGGTGCCGGTGCTGCGCCCCCTGATCAGCCCCAACAACACCATCAACGTGAACCCCGGCAACAACTCGCTGGTGATCACCGACTACGCCGACAACCTGCAGCGCCTGGGCCGCATCATTGCGGCCATGGACGTCTCCAACGCCAGTGACGTGGAGATCATTCCGCTGCGCAACGCCCTCGCGGCCGACCTCGCCCCACTGGTGGCACGCCTCATCGACGGCGGCAGCGGCGCCGCGCCAGCCGCCGCCCAGGGCCAGGCCGATACCTCGTTCAAGACCACGCTGCTGGCCGAACCACGCAGCAACTCGCTCATCCTGCGCGCCGCCAACCCGGCGCGCGTGGCCATGGTGCGTGCGCTGGTGGACAAGCTCGACCAGCCGCCCGTGCCCGGCAGCAGCGCCTCCATGGGCAACATCCATGTCGTCTACCTCAAAAATGCCGATGCCACCAAGCTCGCCGTGACCTTGCGCGCGGCCATGGCCAGCATGGGGGGCAACACCACGGGCGGTGCCAGCGCCAGCACACCGGCGATTTCCGGCGGCACCTCGTCCCCTTCGCTGTCGGGCGGCGGCAGCAACAGTGGCGGCCTGAGTGGCAGCTCCAGCAGCAGCAACAGCAGCCTCGGCGGGCTGGGCAGCAGCTCCGGCATGGGATCCGGTTCGGGCATGGGCAGCAGCAACAGCAACCAGCCCTCCACCGGCGGCCTGATCCAGGCCGACCCCACGACCAATTCACTGATCATCACCGCACCCGAGCCGCTGTTCCGCCAGCTGCGCGCGGTGATCGACAAGCTCGACGGCCGCCGCGCCCAGGTGCTGGTGGAAAGTCTGATCGTGGAGGTCTCGGCCAGCAAGCTGGCGGAATTCGGCATCCAGTGGCAAGGCGCCATCGGCAAGAAGGGCGATGGCACGGTCGGCGTCATCGGCACCAACTCCACCCAAGGTGGCGGCATCAATATCCTGAACGCTGCCGCCAACGTGGCCGCCGGCACCTACACCGGCCTGCTCCCCACAGGCAACGGAGGGGGCCTGAGCAACGGGCTGAACCTGGCACTGGCGCCACGCATCAACGGCCAGTACTACCTGGGTGCACTGGCCAACTTCCTGCAGAACAGCGGCGATGCCAATGTGCTGTCCACCCCCAACCTGATGACGCTGGACAACGAGGAAGCGCGCATCGTGATCGGCAACAACGTGCCCTTCCCGACCGGCTCGTATGCCAACACCGGCGGCAGCAACACGGTGAACCCCTTCACCACGGTGGAGCGCAAAGATGTGGGCCTGATGCTCAAGGTGCGCCCGCAGATCAGCGAGAACGGCACCGTGAAGATGTCGATCTACCAGGAAGTCTCCAAGATCAACGAAAACACCCTGAGTTCCGTGAACGGACCGACCACGAGCAAGCGCTCGATCGAGTCGAACGTGGTGGTGGACGATGGCAGCATCATCGTGCTGGGTGGCCTGCTCGAAGACAGCTACTCGCAGGGCGAGGACAAGGTGCCCGTGATGGGCGACCTGCCCGTGTTGGGCGGCCTGTTCCGCAGTGAGAAACGCCAGCGCAACAAGACCAACCTGATGGTCTTTCTGCGCCCCGTGGTGGTGCGCGATGCTGCCACCAGCGATGCCCTGATGGTGGACCGGTACGACGCGATCCGCGGCCTGCAACAGGTGACGCAACCCGCGTCGAGCCTGCCGCTGCGCTCGGTATCGGGCGCCCCCGTGCTGCCGGAACTGCCCCAGCGCGCCGACCCGGCCACGCGCGCACAGCCTGCGGTGGCCCCTCCTGCACCCATGCAGGACCTCACGGCCCCCGGTGCCCCGGCCCCCCGCCTGACGCCATCGGGCGTGCCCATCAGCGAAGCCCCCGCGCGTGCGGGCAGTGCCCCGGTGGCCGCGACCGCAACCGCCCCGTCGACCTACTATGTGCGTGCCGGCCTGTTCGGCGACGATGCCGCCTCGCGCGCCGCGCTGGACAAGCTGCGCACCTCGGCGCTGCCCATCGCCGAACAGCCGGTGGAAACCAACCAGGGCCCGCGCACCAGCGTGCGCGTAGGCCCCTACCAGAACGAGGCTTCGGCCGAAGCGGCCGCCGCCATGGTGCGCCAGCTGGCGCCCGGTGCCACGGTGACGCGCCAGACACTCTGAGACACCCATGCGCCACCCCCTGCCCTATGCCTTTGCCCGCACCTCCCAGCTGCTGCTGGAGGACGATGGCCAGCAGCTCGTGCTGTGGCACGGCCCTGCACCCGATGTGACCGCGCTGTCGGAAGTGATGCGCAAGCACAAGGTCCGCCACCTGCAATCGCTGGAGGCGCCGGCCCTGGCGCAGCGCATCAGCGCCGCCTATGCCCAGGGCGAATCAAGCGCGGCCACCGTGGTCAGCGAGGTCGAGTCCGACGCCGACCTGTCGCGCATGATGCAGGACCTGCCGGCCGTGGAGGACCTGCTGGAGACCGCGGACGACGCACCCATCATCCGCATGCTCAACGCGCTGCTCACGCAGGCCGCGCGCGATGGTGCGAGCGACATCCACATCGAGCCCTACGAACGCCATTCGAGCGTGCGCTTTCGCGTGGACGGCTCGCTGCGCGAGGTGGTGCAGCCCAACCGTGCCCTGCACGCGGCCCTGATCTCGCGCCTGAAGATCATGGCCGACCTCGATATCTCCGAAAAGCGCCTGCCGCAAGACGGACGCATCAGCCTGCGCCTGGGCACGCGCGCCATCGACGTGCGCGTCTCCACCCTGCCCAGCGCCCATGGCGAGCGCGCCGTGCTGCGCCTCTTGGACAAGAGCGAGAGCAAGCTCAGCCTGGAGGCCGTGGGCATGCAGGGCGAGACACTGCAGCGCTTCGAGGGCCTGATCGGACAGCCGCACGGCATCATTCTCGTGACCGGGCCCACGGGCTCGGGCAAGACGACCACGCTGTATGCAGCGCTGGGCCGGCTCGATGCCACGCGCAACAACATCATGACGGTGGAAGACCCCATCGAGTACGAGTTGCCCGGCGTGGGCCAGACCCAGGTCAACAGCAAGATCGAGCTGACCTTCGCCAAGGCGCTGCGCGCCATCCTGCGCCAGGACCCGGACATCATCATGATCGGTGAAATCCGCGACTTCGAGACCGCGCAGATCGCCATCCAGGCCTCGCTCACGGGCCACCTGGTGCTGGCCACGCTGCACACCAACGATGCGGCCAGTGCCGTGACGCGCCTGACCGACATGGGGGTGGAGCCCTTTCTGCTGTCGTCCTCGCTGCTGGGCGTGCTCGCGCAGCGCCTGGTGCGCAAGTACTGCAGCCACTGCCAGGGCGCGGGCTGCGAGCATTGCAGCCAGACCGGTTACACAGGCCGCACCGGCCTGTTCGAGCTGCTGGTGACCAACGATGCCATTCGTGCCCAGATCCACAACCAGGCCGCCGAAGCCGATATCCGCACCACCGCGCTGGCGGGCGGCATGGCACTGATGCGCGAGGACGGCGAGCGCCTGATCGCGGCCGGCATCACCAGCCGCGAGGAAGTGCTGCGGGTGACGCGCGACTGAGCGCCTCCCCGGGGCGCCACAAGGAAAAGGGCCGCGCATGCGGCCCTTTTTCATGGGTGCGTATCAACGATCAGCGGATCTGCAGCGCCGGCCGGCCGCCGGCCGTCACCTTCTTCACCAACGGTGGGTTCATTGGCGCGGGAATGCCGCGCTGGGGTGCGGGCGTGCTGCCGCCCATGCCCGGATGGTGGGCCGAGGACGCCCCGGCACCGGGCTGCAGCTTGAACTGGCTCACAGCCTGGGTCAGTTGCAGTGCCTGTTCGCGCAGGGACTCCGAAGCCGCCGTGGACTGCTCGACCAGCGCGGCGTTCTGCTGTGTCATGTTGTCCAGTTGGCTCACCGACTGGCTGATGTGGCCCACGTTGTCACGCTGCTCGGCGGCCGAGGCGGTGATCTCGCTGATGATGTCCGAGACACGGCGCACGCTGCCCACGATCTCGTCCATGGTGGCACCGGCCTGGCTCACCAGGCGCGAACCATCTTCCACGCGCTCCACCGACGAGCCGATCAGGCCCTTGATCTCCTTGGCAGCGGCTGCGCTGCGCTGGGCCAGGCTGCGCACTTCACTGGCCACCACGGCAAAGCCCCGGCCCTGCTCGCCGGCCCGCGCCGCTTCGACGGCGGCATTGAGGGCCAGGATGTTGGTCTGGAAGGCAATGCCATCGATCACGCCCGTGATGTCGGCAATCTTGCGCGAGCTGGTGGTAATCTGGTCCATGGTGGTCACCACCTGCGAGACCACCACGCCACCGCGCCCGGCCACCTCGGCGGCCGATGAGGCGAAGTCGCTGGCCTGGCGCGAGGACTGGGCACTCTGGCCGATGGTGCTCGTGAGCAGCTCCATCGACGAGGCGGCCTCTTCGAGGTTGGCGGCCGTCTGCTCGGTGCGGTGGCTCAGGTCGTGGTTGCCCGAGGCGATCTCGGTGCTGGCTGTGGAAATGTTGCCGGCCGCCTCCTGCACCTGCTGCACCAGGCCGCGCAAGGCGTCCTGCATGCGCGCCATGGAGGCCACGAGCTGGCCCACCTCGTCCTGCGAGCTGATCTCCACATCGCGCGACAGGTCGCCACCGGCAATGCGCTCGGCCAGGGCGCTGGCCTGCGAGATCGAACGGGTGATGGAACGCACGCTGAAAAAGGTCAGCGGAATCAGCACCGCCAGGGCCAGCACCAGCACGATGCCGATCAGGCCGGACATGGTCGTGGTCAGGGTGTTGACGCCTTCGCGCGCCTCGTCCATCTTGGTGCGTGCGGTGCCAGAAAGGTCGGACAGCAGCTTGTCCGTGGCTTCCATGTGCTTCTTGAGGCGGTCGGCGTAGGCGCCGCCCACGGCGCCGTCGATCTGGGCGCGCTCGATCTGCTCGAACACGGGGGAGATGCCGGCCTCGTATTCCTTGACCTCGGCCAGGGATTTGTCGATGGCCGCCACGAAGGCCGCATCGCCCGACTGCACCTGGCGCACATCGGCCATGCCCTTGTTGAGTGCCACGAGCGACTTCTTCCAGCTCTCGCGCAGGGCAGCGACCTCGACGGAGTTGTTGAAGCTGATGATGATGTCCTTTTCGAGGCGGCGCAGATCCCCCAGGGTGGTGCGCAGCTCGGCCACATCGGTCAAGGTCTGTACCCGCTGGGAGAACAGCTGGTCCAGGGTGCTTCGGGTGCGCTCCAGGGCCAGGTAGCCCATGGCACCGATCACGACGAGCAGAACCAGCGAGAAGATCGTGCCGAAATAAAGGCGCGCACGGATGGAAAGACGGCTGAGCAGGTTCATCGCTCTTCCTTACATTTATTGACAACTACAGCATAGCAACTTTGGTGCCACAGGGCCAGTTGTCCCCTTGGCGCCTGTGTGGGCGCGACTGTATGCGCGCCCACCGGCTCTGCCGCAGAGGGTATGTACCGCCCTGCCCGCCCCCAGCAGCGGAACTGCGGGGGCAGTAGCCGTGCTTATTTGACCGGCGTCAAGGGGACGTACAGCTGCCCCCCGGTGCGCTGGAATTCCGCCGCCTTGTCCTGCATGCCGGAGGCCAGCGCCTGCCCTTCGGCGAGCCCCTTGCTGGCGGCGAAATCGCGCACTTCCTGCGTGATCTTCATGGAGCAGAACTTGGGCCCGCACATGGAGCAGAAGTGCGCCACCTTGGCACTGTCCTTGGGCAGGGTCTCGTCGTGGTACTCCTGGGCCGTCTCCGGGTCCAGGCCCAGGTTGAACTGGTCCTGCCAGCGGAAGTCAAAGCGCGCCTGGCTCAGCGCGTCGTCGCGCGCCCGGGCGCCCGGATGGCCCTTGGCCACGTCGGCCGCGTGCGCGGCGATCTTGTAGGCGATGATGCCCTGCTTGACGTCATCGCGGTCGGGCAGGCCCAGATGCTCCTTGGGCGTCACATAGCACAGCATGGCCGTGCCCATCCAGCCGATCATGGCCGCGCCGATGGCCGAGGCAATGTGGTCATAGCCCGGCGCGATGTCGATGGTCAGCGGGCCCAGGGTGTAGAACGGCGCCTCGTGGCAGGTTGTGAGCTGCTCGGTCATGTTGGCCTGGATCATGTGCATGGGCACATGGCCCGGGCCCTCGATCATGGTCTGCACGTCGTGCTTCCAGGCCGTCTGCGTGAGCTCGCCCAGGGTGTGCAGCTCGGCGAACTGGGCCTCATCGTTGGCGTCCGAGGCGCAGCCCGGGCGCAGGCCGTCGCCCAGGCTGAAGGACACGTCGTAGGCCTTCATGATGTCGCAGATGTCCTCGAAGTGCTCGTACAGGAAGCTCTCGCGGTGGTGCGCCATGCACCACTTGGCCATGATGGAGCCACCGCGCGAGACGATGCCCGTGCGCCGCGCCGCGGTGAGGTGGATGTAGGCCAGGCGCACGCCGGCATGGATGGTGAAGTAGTCCACGCCCTGCTCGGCCTGCTCGATCAGCGTGTCGCGGAAGATCGCCCAGGTCAGGTCCTCGGCGACGCCGCCCACCTTCTCCAGGGCCTGGTAGATGGGCACGGTGCCGATGGGCACGGGGCTGTTGCGCACGATCCAGTCGCGCGTGGTGTGGATGTTCTTGCCGGTGGACAGGTCCATCACGTTGTCGGCGCCCCAGCGGATGGCCCAGACCAGCTTTTCGACCTCTTCCTCGATGCTGGAGGTGACGGCCGAGTTGCCAATGTTGGCGTTGATCTTCACGAGGAAGTTGCGCCCGATGGCCATGGGCTCCACCTCGGGGTGGTTGATGTTGGCGGGGATGATGGCGCGCCCGCGCGCCACCTCGTCACGCACGAACTCCGGCGTGATGACCCGCGGAATACTGGCCCCCATGGGGTTGCCCGCCAGGCGCCGCTCGCGGCCCGCATCGGCCTGGTACTGCGCCATCCACTCGCGCTTGCCGTTCTCGCGCAAGGCCACGTACTCCATCTCGGGCGTGATGATGCCCTTCTTCGCATAGTGCATCTGCGTCACGTTGGCGCCGCTGCGCGCGCGCAGGGGTTGGCGCTGCAGGGCCGCGGCCTCGGCGCGCAGCTGGGCCAGGCGCACGGCGTCCTCGCTCCTTTGGCCGTCGTCGAGCGCCAGGGGCGCACGGCCTTCGTAGGCTTCCGTATCGCCACGGCCGGCGATCCAGCCACCGCGCACGCTGGCCAGGCCACGGCGCACATCGATCACGGCGTTGGGGTCGGTGTAGGGGCCCGAAGTGTCGTAGACGCTGACCTGCTCGCCGTTGGTCAGCGCGATGTCGCGCACGGGCACGCGCAGATCGGGGTGCAGCTGGCCAGGCAGGTAGGCCTTGCGCGAGGCCGGAAAGGGCTCACGCGTTGCGGCCAGCAGCTCGGCGAATTGTTCGCGGGCAAGGGGATCGGGTGCATTCATGGGGCAGGTCTCCAGGTTCCGGTGGCAAAAAGGAATTGCTCCGGAATGGACCTGCGCCCCGCACGCGCGCCAGGACCTGGCGCATGGACGGCATGCTCCACCCAGGCAGCCTAGAAAAGGCGTGCGCGCGCGCAGGCATGAAGGTCGGCTCTTCTTCCGCCGGTATGAACCGGATCAAGTTCGTCGGGTTCGCAGGCCGCCTGACGGATCCACCATCAGGCCCTTTGCATCTCAGCGCTTTCGCACACCCCGGAGCAGGCGCCAGTATAGCCACACCTGCTGAGCGCGCTATTCAGTTCCCATGATGCATGGCGGTCTCGTCCGCAGAGCATGCAACTGGCGCGGCCAAGGCCAGTGCCCCCGCGCAAGGGCCGCCCCGCCGCGAAGGCGGCGTATCCAGCGACTGCGCTGGGGGCGTCCCCCTCCCGACCCGCACAGCGGGTCGAGAGAGGGGTGAAGGCGCGAAGCGACTCAGCGGGTGCCTGATTCAGATGCGCCCGATGAGGACTACGGCGAAGAAGAACACCGCAGCGATGACCGTCCACTTGAGCACCACCAGGCCCCAGCGCTTGTAGTGCGGCTGGCCTGTGCCCGCATAGAAGGCAAAGGATACGGCGGCCGCCAGCAGCAGCGCCATGACGACCCAGCGAAACAGCAGCATGGGGCCGCCGGCTTACCAGGCGCGCGCGGGTTGTGCGAAGCCGCGCGGTGCCTGGCGCTCGTCCTCGAAGGTGACTTCTTCCCAGGCATCGGGCTGCGAGAGCAGCTCGCGCAGCAGCAGGTTGTTCATCGCATGGCCCGAGCGGAAGGCGCTGTAGGCGGCCAGCAGGGGCCGGCCGATGATGTACAGGTCGCCCATGGCGTCGAGGATCTTGTGCTTGACGAATTCGTCGTCGTAGCGCAGGCCGTCGCTGTTGAGCACCTTGTAGTCGTCCATCACGATGGCGTTGTCCAGCCCGCCGCCCAGGGCCAGGCCGTTGGAGCGCATCATCTCCACATCGCGCGTGAAGCCGAAGGTGCGCGCGCGCGCAATGTCGCGGCTGTAGTTGCCCGACCCCAGGTCGAATTCCACGCGCTGGCCTGTGGAATCCACTGCGGGGTGGTCGAAATCGATCTCGAAGCTCAGCTTGTAGCCGTGGTAGGGGGTCAGGCGCGCCCACTTGGCCTGGGCACCGCTGCCCTCGCGCACTTCCACGGGCCGCTTGATGCGGATGAAGCGCTTGGGCGCATTCTGCAGTTCGATGCCCGCGCTCTGCAGCAGGAACACGAAGGAGGACGACGAGCCGTCGAGAATGGGCACCTCTTCGGCCGTGATATCCACATAGAGGTTGTCGAGCCCCAGGCCGGCACAGGCCGACATCAGGTGTTCCACAGTGTGCACCTTGGCGCTGCCCACCCCGATGGTCGATGCGAGGCGCGTATCGGTCACCGCATCGGCGCGGATCGGAATGTCCACCGGCTGCGGCAGGTCGACCCGGCGGAACACGATGCCGGTGTCGGGCTGGGCCGGCCGCAGGGTCAGCTCGACCCGCTGGCCACTGTGCAACCCCACGCCGACGGCGCGGGTCAAGGTCTTGAGGGTGCGTTGCTGGAGCATGCCCCGATTGTAAAAGGGCAGACCCAACCCCGCTGGCAATAGGACCACCGCGCCCAGGCCCATGAAAAAGGGGCCCGAAGGCCCCTTGGAGAAGACTCAGGGGCCGTCGGGCAGCCCCTTCACCCCTGAGTTCAATCTGCCTGCTTGCGCAGGAAGGCCGGGATTTCGAGGTCGTCCATGCCGCCCGAGGACAGCGCGTCCACGCGGGCCGCGGCCTGCGTGCGGTTGGTGCGCCAGACGCTGGGCACCGACATGCTGCCGTAGTCGGCCTGGGCGCCACCGGCGCCGGCATGGCCAGGAACGGCCGCGCCCATGGCGTTGCCCATCGCGCCCGGGGCACCTGCCACGGGGATCTGGTAGGCCATGTTGTCGGTGCCGGTGCGCAGGCCGCCCTGCACCACCGAGATGGGCTGGCGGCGTGCGTTCTGGCGCGACAGGCCGGTGGCCACCACGGTCACGCGGATTTCGTCACCCAGGGTGTCGTCGTAGGCGGCGCCGAAGATGACATGCGCATCCTTGGACGCGTAGGCGTTGATGGTGTTCATCGCCAGGCGCGACTCGGACAGCTTCAGGCTGCCCTTGCTGGCCGTGACCAGCACCAGCACGCCCTTGGCGCCCGACAAGTCGATGCCTTCGAGCAGCGGGCAGGCGATGGCCTGCTCGGCCGCGATGCGCGCGCGGTCGGGGCCGCTGGCCGTGGCCGTGCCCATCATGGCCTTGCCGGGCTCACCCATCACGGTGCGCACGTCTTCGAAGTCGACGTTCACCTGGCCGTATTCGTTGATGATCTCGGCAATGCCGCCCACGGCGTTCTTGAGCACGTCGTTGGCATGGGCAAAGGCCTCGTCCTGGGTGATGTCGTCGCCCAGCACTTCAAGCAGCTTCTCGTTGAGCACGACGATCAGCGAATCGACGTTGGCTTCGAGTTCGGCCAGCCCGTTGTCGGCATTGGCCATGCGGCGCCCGCCTTCCCATTCGAAGGGCTTGGTGACCACGCCCACGGTGAGGATGCCCATCTCCTTGGCGATGCGTGCGATCACGGGTGCAGCACCGGTGCCCGTGCCGCCGCCCATGCCGGCGGTGATGAACAGCATGTGTGCGCCATCGATGGCCGCGCGGATGTCCTCGACGGCGGCTTCGGCAGCATCACGGCCCTTGTCGGGCTTGCTGCCGGCCCCCAGGCCGCTGGCACCCAACTGGATCACGCTGTGCGCGGAGCTGCGCGTGAGCGCCTGCGCATCGGTGTTGGCACAGACGAATTCCACGCCCTGCACGGCGCGGGCAATCATGTGTTCGACGGCGTTGCTGCCGCCACCGCCCACGCCGATCACCTTGATCTGGGTGCCCTGGTTGAAAGTTTCGGCTTCGATCATTTCGATGGTCATGTTGGAACTCCTGATTCTGTCTTCGTATGCATTGGCCAAATGTGAAAAACTGTCTCTGGGTGCGGGCAGTGGCATGGCGGTCCTGTACATCGCCATCGCCCGCCGGGCATTCGGGGGCCGGCACGGGCAGGACTGTGGTGGTGGAAATGCCGCATCAGAAGTTCCCCACGATGAAGTCCTTGAAGCGACCGAAGGCCGTCTTCATGGAGCCGCTCTTCTGAGCCACCTTGAAACCCCGCAGGCGCGCCAGGCGCGCCTCTTCGAGCAGGCCCATGACGGTCGAGGCACGGGGCTGGGCCACCATGTCGGACAGGGCGCTGGCGTATTTGGGAATGCCGCGGCGCACGGGCTTGAGGAAGATGTCCTCGCCCAGTTCGATCATGCCGGGCATGACGGCGCTGCCGCCCGTGAGCACGATGCCCGAGGACAGCACTTCCTCGTAGCCCGACTCGCGGATCACCTGCTGCACCAGCGAGAAGATCTCTTCCACGCGCGGCTCGATCACGCCGGCCAGCGCCTGCTTGCTCAGCATGCGCGGGCTGCGGTCACCCAGGCCGGGCACCTCGACCTGGCTTTCGGGGTCGGCCAGCAGCTGCTTGGCGTAGCCGCTTTCGACCTTGATGTCCTCGGCATCCTTGGTGGGCGTGCGCAGCGCCATGGCGATGTCGCTGGTGATCAGGTCGCCCGCGATCGGGATCACGGCCGTGTGGCGGATGGCGCCACCCGTGAAGATGGCCACGTCCGTCGTGCCGGCGCCGATGTCCACCACCACCACGCCGAGCTCGCGCTCATCGTCGGTCAGCACCGCCTGGCTCGATGCGAGCGGGTTGAGCAGCAGCTGCTCCACCTCCAGGCCACAGCGGCGCACGCACTTGATGATGTTCTCGGCCGCGCTCTGTGCCCCGGTCACGATGTGGATCTTGGCTTCCAGGCGGATGCCGCTCATGCCGATGGGCTCCTTCACGTCCTGCCCGTCGATCACGAATTCCTGCGGCTCCACCAGCAGGAGGCGCTGGTCGGAGGAGATGTTGATGGCCTTGGCCGTCTCCACCACGCGCGCCACGTCGGCCGAGGTGACCTCCTTGTCCTTGACGGCCACCATGCCGCTGGAGTTGAGGCCGCGGATGTGGCTGCCCGTGATGCCGGTGTAGACGCGCTGGATCTTGCAGTCGGCCATCAGCTCGGCTTCCTTCAGCGCCTGCTGGATGCTCTGCACCGTGGCGTCGATGTTGACCACCACGCCGCGCTTCAAGCCATTGCTCGGGGCCACGCCCAGGCCGGCGAGCTTGAGTTCGCCGCCGGGCAGGACTTCGGCAACCACGGCCATGATCTTCGCCGTGCCGATGTCCAGGCCGACCACCACGTCTTTGTATTCTCTTGCCATATTCCGTCACTGCCCTTCGTTGTTCTGCGCTGCCCGCTGCGTCGTCGTCATTGCATCCATGTGGCTACCTCCGTGGTGCAGCGGCCGCAGCCGCTTCGGTCGTGGTCACCCCCTTGAGCCGCAGTGCATAGCCCCCCGCATGCCGCAGGTCCGCCGATTCGAGTGCGTCCACACGGCGCTTGTACTGGGCAGCCACCTGGGTCAGGGTGCGCGCAAAGCGCTTGGCCCGCGCCACCAGCTCGGTCGGCGTGCCGCCGCCCAGCTCCACCACGGCCCCTGTGTCCAGCGTGGCACGCCAGCCGCCACGGCCGGTCAGCAGCAGCTCTTCCACGTCCATCCCCAGCGGCTCGAACACCGGCTGCAGCAGGCCATACATCTGCAGCACTTCGCCCGAAGTGCCGCTCGGCCCCTGCAGGCGCGGCAGTCCGTCCTGCTCCACATCGTCCACGTTCGCCTCGAACACCTCGCCCTGGGTGTTGACCATGGCCGAGCCCGACTCGGGCCCCCAGTACGCCACGGCATCGTGCTCTTCCAGCGACACATGCAGGCTGCCCGGAAACTCGCGCCGCACCGAGGCCTTGCGCACCCAGGGCACCTGCTCGAAGGCCGCGCGCGCAGCACGCAGGTCCACCGTGAAGAAATTGCCCACCAGGTGCGGCGCCACGTTGGCGCGCAGCGTGACGGCATTGTTGTGCACCAGCTCGCCCTGCACCACGATGCGGGCGATCGCAAAACCCGGGTAGCGCAGCACCCACCACGCGCCCGCTGCCAGCACGAGCATGGCGCAGCCCACGAACAGGACCGATGCGGTCATGTTCATGAGCTTGACGTCCAGCGGTGCGGGCAGCGTGTTGTTCATCAGGTCCCCAGGGTGCTGCCGGCGGGGGTGTCCATGGTGGCGCTGGCCAGCACCCCCACGCACAGGTCCTCGTAGCTGATGCCCGACGCACGCGCCGACATGGGCACGAGCGAATGGCCCGTCATGCCGGGCGAGGTGTTGATCTCCAGCAGGAAGGGCTGGCGGTCGCTGGCGCGGATCATGATGTCCGCGCGCGCCCAGCCGCGGCAGCCGAGCGAGCGGAATGCCGCCACCACCAGGCGCTGGATCTCGCGCTCCTCGGCCTCGGGCAGGCCGCTTGGGCAGTGGTACTGCGTGACGTCGGTGAAATACTTGTTCTGGTAGTCGTAGTTGCCCTCGGGCGCGACGATGCGGATCACCGGCAGCGCATAGGCAGCGGCGCCCTCGCCCAGGATCGGGCAGGTGGTCTCTTCGCCCGCGATGAATTGCTCGCACAGCACCTCGGGGTCGTAGCGCGAAGCCAGCGCGTAGGCCTGGGCACACTGCTCGGGCGAAGTCACCTTGGTCAGGCCGATGGTCGAGCCCTCGCGCGAGGGCTTGACGATCATCGGCGCGCCCAGCGCCGCCAGCGCGTCCGCGGTCTCCGCCACGCTGCCCACCAGGCGCCAGTCCGGCGTGGGCAGGCCTTCGGCGCGCCAGATGCGCTTGGTCATGATCTTGTCCACAGCAATGCTCGATGCCATCACGCCCGGCCCGGTGTAGGGTATGCGCAGCAGCTCGAGCGCGCCCTGCACCGTGCCGTCTTCACCGTGGCGACCATGCAGCGCGATGAAGCAGCGCGCATAGCCATCGCGGCGCAGCTCGCCCAGGTCGTTCTGCGAAGGGTCGAAGGCATGCGCATCGACGCCGCGCGAACGCAGGGCCTGCAACACCCCGGTGCCGGACATCAGCGACACCTCGCGCTCGGCGGAAGCGCCGCCCATCAGCACGGCGACCTTGCCCAGTGCCTTCACATCCACGTTGGAACCCAGTTTCGTTGTCATCGTCATGTCGCGCTCCCGGTCAGCGCCTTGGTAGTACCCGGGTTGTCGTTGTTCTGCAGCAGGTCCACCACCTTGGCCGGCACGGCACCGATGGAGCCAGCGCCCATGCACATCACCACGTCACCGTCGCGCGCGTTGTCGGCAATGGCCTGGGGCAGGTCGGCCACCTCGTCCACGAAGATCGGCTCCACGCGCCCGGCCACGCGCAGCGCGCGGGCCAGCGACCGGCCGTCGGCCGCAACCACAGGCGCCTCGCCGGCGGCATAGACCTCAGTGAGCAGCACGGCATCGGCGTTGCCGATCACCTTCACGAAATCTTCGAAGCAGTCGCGCGTGCGGCTGTAGCGGTGTGGCTGGAAGGCCAGCACCAGGCGCCGCCCGGGGAAGGCGCCGCGCGCCGCGGCGAGCGTGGCCGCCATCTCCACCGGGTGGTGGCCGTAGTCGTCGATCACGGTGAAGCGGCCGCCCTCCTTGGCAGGCAGATCGCCGTAGCTCTGGAAGCGCCGACCCACGCCCTTGAAGCCCGCCAGCGCGCGCTGCACGGCCTCATCGGGGATGTTCAGCTCCACCGCCACGGCAATGGCCGAGAGCGCGTTGAGCACGTTGTGCTCGCCGGCAAGGTTGAGCACGATCTCCAGATCGGGCAAGGTGACGCCGTTGCGCCGCTGCACGGTGAAGCGCATCTGCCCGGCCTCGGCGCGCACGTTGACGGCACGCACCTGGGCGTCTTCGGAGAAACCGTAGCTCGTGATCGGGCAGGTCACGCTCTGCAGGATCTCGCGCACGGCCGGGCTGTCCACGCACAGGATGGCCGTGCCGTAGAACGGCATGCGGTGCAGGAAGTCGACAAAGGCGCCCTTGAGCCGGCCGAAGTCGTGCCCGTAGGTCTCCATGTGGTCGGCATCGATGTTGGTCACGACCGCCATCACGGGCAGCAGGTTCAGGAACGAGGCATCGGACTCGTCGGCCTCGACCACGATGTAGTCGCCGCTGCCCAGCTTGGCATTGGCGCCAGCGCTGTTCAGCCGCCCGCCGATCACGAAGGTCGGGTCGAGCCCGGCCTCGGCCAGCACGCTGGTCACCAGGCTGGTGGTGGTGGTCTTGCCGTGGGTGCCGGCAATCGCAATGCCCTGCTTGAGGCGCATCAGTTCGGCCAGCATCAGCGCGCGCGGCACCACGGGGATGCGCTTGTCGCGCGCGGCCAGCACCTCGGGGTTGTCGGCCGTGACGGCGGTGGAGGTGACCACGGCGTCGGCACCATCAATGTGCGCGGCCGCATGGCCCAGGCAGGTCTTGATGCCCAGGCCCTGCAGGCGGCGCAGGGTGGCGCTGTCGGCCAGGTCCGAGCCGGAGATACGGTAACCCAGGTTGAACAGCACCTCGGCAATGCCGCTCATGCCAGCGCCCCCGAGGCCTACGAAATGGATGTGGCGAATGGCGTGCTTCATGGTGTTGCAAGCTCCTCGCAGGCAGTCACCACCTCGTGGGTGGCGTGGTTCTTTTGCATCTTCTTGGCTTCTGTGGCCCGGCGCAGCAGCTCCGGGCGCTCTGTGTTGCTCAGCACCGCGGCCAGGCCTTGGGCCGTGAGCTCGCGCTGCTGCACCAGCCAACCGCCCCCGGCCTCCACGAGGAAGCGGGCGTTGGTGGTCTGGTGGTCGTCGACCGCCGAGGGGAAGGGCACGAACAGGGCGGCCGCGCCCACGGCGGCGATCTCGGTCACGGTGCTTGCGCCGGCACGGCAGACGATGATGTCGGCCTGCGCAAACGCAGTGGCGGTGTCGTCGATGAAGGGGGTCAGCTCGGCCTCGACCCCGGCGGCGGCGTAGTTGGCGCGCAGTGCGTCGATCTGGGTGGCGCCGCTCTGGTGCAGCACCACGGGGCGGCGCTCGGCCGGAATCAGGGCCAGGGCCTGGGGCACGATCTCGTTGAGCGCCCGCGCGCCCAGGCTGCCGCCCACCACCAAGAGGCGCAGCGGGCCGCTGCGGCCGGCAAAGCGCTCGGCCGGCTCGGCCTGGCGCGTGAACGGGGCGCGCAGCGGATTGCCCACCCACCGGCCCTTCTTGAACACATCGGGAAACGCGGTGAACACCCGGTCGGCCACGCCGGCCAGCACCTTGTTGGCCATGCCGGCCACCGAGTTCTGCTCATGCAGCACCAGGGGCTTGCCGCACAGCACGCCCATCATGCCGCCCGGGAAGGTGATGTAACCGCCCAGGCCCACCACCACGTCGGGCTTCACGCGGCGCAACACCTGCAGTGCCTGCCAGAAGGCGCGCAGCAGGCGCAGCGGCAGCAAGGCCAATGTGACCAGGCCCTTGCCGCGCACGCCCGAAAAATCGATGGTCTCCAGCGCAAAGCCCTGCGGCGGCACGATGCGCGACTCCATGCTGCCGGGCGCACCCAGCCAGTGCACGCGCCAGCCGCGCGCGCGCAGTTCCTCGGCCACGGCCAGGCCCGGGAAGATATGGCCACCGGTGCCACCGGCCATGATCAGTGCTGTCCTGGGAGACGTCATACCCGCCCCCCTCTCATGAGATGTTTGTTCTCGTAATCCACCCGCAGAACCACCGCGATCGCCACCAGGTTCATCAGGATGGCCGAGCCGCCGAAGCTCATGAGCGGCAGGGTCAGCCCCTTGGTGGGCAGCGCGCCCAGGTTCACGCCCATGTTGATGAAGGCCTGGAAACCCAGCCAGATCGCCACGCCCTGGGCCACGAGGCCGGCGAAGACGCGGTCCAGCGCAATCGCCTGGCGGCCGATGTGCATGATGCGGCGCGTCAGCCACAGGAACAGCACGATGAGCACGAGCACGCCCACAAGGCCGAACTCCTCGCCGATCACGGCCAGCAGGAAGTCGGTGTGCGCCTCGGGCAGCCAGTGCAGCTTCTCGACGCTACCGCCCAGGCCCACGCCGAAGATCTCGCCGCGGCCGATGGCGATCAGCGAGTGCGACAGCTGGTAGCCCTTGCCCAGGGCATGCTCTTCGCTGAAGGGGTTGAGGTAGGCGAACACGCGCTCGCGCCGCCAGGGGGAGCTGGCGATCATCAGGGCGAATGCGCCCACCAGCACACCGGCGATCAGGAAGAACATGCGGGCATTGACGCCGCCCAGGAACAGGATGCCCATGGCGATCACGGCCACCACCATGAAGGCGCCCATGTCCGGCTCAGCCAGCAGCAGCACGCCGACGATGGCCACGGCGGCACCCATGGGCAGCACGGCGCGGAAGAAGCGCTCCTTGACCTCCATCTTGCGCACCATGTAGTCGGCGGCATAGATCAGCACGGCGAATTTGGCGACCTCGGAGGGCTGGAACCCCACCGGCCCGATGGACAGCCAGCGCCGGGCGCCGTTGACCACCTTGCCCACGCCCGGGATCAGCACCGCGACCAGCAGCAGCAGCGCCGCCACAAAGAGCCAGGGCGCCGCACGCTCCCACAGTTTCATGGGCACCTGGAAGGCCAGCAGCGCCGCGACGAAGCCCACCACCAGGTACATGATGTGGCGGGTGAGGAAATGCGTGGGCGCGTAGTTGGCGAAGCGCGGGTTGTCCGGCATGGCGATGGAAGCCGAATACACCATCACCAGTCCCCAGGCGAGCAGCCCCACCACCACCCACAGCAAGGCCTGATCAAAGCCCAGCACGCTCGCGGGCGTGGTCGTGGACTGGCGGTACTCGGTGCCGCCCACGCGCACCGGCAGCACCTCGCCGGCCTTGCCGGTGAGGCGGCCCAGCCAGCCGGCCAGGCGTTGCGGCAGGCCCACGGGGGCGTTGGCGGTCGCAGCCATCACATGCCCTCCAGGGTTTGGCCGGCATCGTGTGCCATGGCCAGCACGGTCTCGCAGAACACGCGTGCGCGGTGCTCGTAGCCTGTGAACATGTCGAAGCTGGCGCAGGCGGGCGACATCAGCACCGCATCGCCAGAATGCGCGCGCTGCGCGGCCTGGTGCACGGCCTCGGGCAGCGTGGCGGCATCGAGCAGCGGCACGCCCGCGTCCTGCAGGGCCGTGCGAATCTGCGGGGCATCGCGCCCGATCAGCAGCACCGCGCGTGCATAGCGCGCCACGGGCGTGGCCAGCGGCGCAAAGTCCTGCCCCTTGCCGTCGCCACCCAGGATGAGCACGATGCGCCGGTCGGCGCCCAGGCCATTGAGCGCGGCCACCGTGGCGCCGACATTGGTGCCCTTGCTGTCGTCGAAAAACTCCACGCCGTTGATCAGCGCAACGGGCTCGACGCGATGCGGCTCGCCCCGGTACTCGCGCAGGCCGAACAGCATGGCCGACAGTGTGCAACCGGCCGACGACGCCAGGGCCAGGGCCGCGAGCGCGTTGGAGGCGTTGTGGCGCCCGCGGATGCGCAGCGCGTCGGCCGGCATCAGGCGTTGGATGTGCAGTTCGTCCTCGTCCAGCGGCACGGCCGTGGCGGCATCACCGCCCTGGCCGGGCGCAAGCGCACGGCGGCGGGTGCTGCGCTTGCGGGTTTCGTCCGCTTCGTGCGCGCGCACCAGCCAGGGGATGCTGCCCACGGTCTCGATGCCGAAGTCGCCGGGGCGCCGGGGCATGTCGATGCCGAAGGTCAGGTGCTCCCGCAGCGGCACCTTCACGGGCTGCTTGCTGCGCGCGCCCGGTGCCGGCTTGCCCGAGGCGGCCTGTGCCGCCTGGGCTGCTGCGGCAGACGCCGTGCCCAGCATGTCCATGACCACGGGGTCTTCGCGGTTGAGCACCATCAGGGCCGTGTCGCCGAAGATGCGCGCCTTGGCCGCCGCATAGGCACCGATGTCGCCATGCCAGTCCAGGTGGTCCTGGGTGATGTTGAGCACGGTGGCCGCCGTGGGCTCGAAGCCGGCCACGCCGTCGAGCTGGAAGCTGGACAGCTCCAGCACCCAGACCTCGGGCAGGGTCTCGGCGTCAATGTGCCCGGCCAGGGTGTCGAGCAGCGTGGGGCCGATGTTGCCGGCCACGGCCACGGTCTTGCCCGCGCGCTCCACCAGTTGGCCGGTGAGCGAGGTGACGGTGGTCTTGCCGTTGGTGCCGGTGATGGCCAACACGGCCGGCGCATAGCCGTGCGAGGCACGCAGGAATTGCAGCGCCGCAGCGTACAGGCCCAGCTCGCCCCCCGTGGGCAGGCCGATGGCCTGTGCTGCCGCCCACACCGGCGCCACAGTGGTCGGGCTCAGGCCGGGCGAGCGGTAGACCGCATGCACGCCGGCGGCGCCTTCGACCAGGCTGGCCTCGAACGGGCCGGCGACGAAACGCACGCCGGGCAGCTCTTGCTGCAATACCGCCAGCTGGGGCGGTGCCTCGCGTGTGTCGGCCACGGTGACACTGGCGCCGCAGCGCACGCACCAGCGCGCCATGGCCAGGCCCGAGGCGCCCAAGCCGAGCACCAGGAAGTGTTTGCCCTCGTAGGGCCGCATGCCCTCGCCCGGGCGGCCAAGGGGCGGTGCGGCTTCGGCCTCCCCACCAGCCTCCTCCTCGGAGGCACCGGGCAGCGGCGAAGGCTCGGGTGTCTCGGGCGCATGCACCTCGGCAAAGATCTGGGCCACGAAGTCGGCGGCCGCCTTGGCGGCGGAGATGGCCGGGGCCACATAACCATCGGCGGGCTGCGCCACGGGCTCAGCAGCAGTGGGTTCGTCCTGCACGGAGGCGCCAGGCGCCACGCCAGCCGGCGGGTCGGTGTCGGCATGCTCTGGGGCATCGGCAGCGGGCGCGTCCTCTGCAGGCAAAAGGCTGTCCACGGAATCGGGGGCAGCGGCTTGCGCCGCAGTGGGCGTTGCCACCTCGGCATCCTCAGCAGGCGGGGTGTCGTGCACGGCCTCGGGCACGCGCACCTCCTCTCCACCGGCCGCTGCGGGCAAGTGGTCGCCGGGCACCGGGCCGCTGGCGTGGGGATCGTGGGGCGTGTTCGTCGTCATGGCAGGGCTAACGCAGCTTGAGCGTGGACAGGCCGATCAGGCACAGCAGCATGGTGATGATCCAGAAGCGCACGACCACCTGGGTCTCCTTCCAGCCGCTCTTCTCGAAGTGGTGGTGCAGGGGCGCCATCTTGAGCAGGCGGCGGCCTTCGCCATAGCGCTTCTTGGTGTACTTGAACCAGGTCACCTGCAGCATCACCGACAGGGCTTCGACCACGAAGATGCCGCCCATGATGGCCAGCACGATCTCCTGGCGCACGATGACGGCAATGGTGCCCAGGGCCGCGCCCAGCGCCAGCGCCCCCACGTCACCCATGAACACCTGGGCCGGGTGGGCGTTGAACCACAGGAAGGCCAGGCCTGCACCGGCCATGGCCGCGCAGAAGATCAGCAGCTCGCCGGCACCCGGGATGTTGGGGAAGAACAGGTACTTGGAATACACCGAGCTGCCCGTGACATAGGCGAACACCCCCAGGGCAGAGCCCACCATCACCACCGGCATGATGGCCAGGCCGTCCAGACCGTCGGTCAGGTTCACGGCATTGCTCGACCCCACGATGACCAGGTAGGTCAGGATCACGAAGCCGAGCACGCCGAGCGGGTAGCTCACCTCCTTGAAGAAGGGCAGCTGCAGGCCGGCCTTGGGCGGCAGGTCCAGCGAGAAGCCCGATTGCACCCAGGTCAGGAACAGCTCGAACACCTTGGCATTGGAACTTTCGGAGATGCTGAACACCAGGTAGACGGCCGCGATCAGGCCGATGACGGACTGCCAGAAGTACTTCTCGCGCGAGCGCATGCCTTCGGGGTCCTTGTTGACCACCTTGCGCCAGTCATCGACCCAGCCGATGGCGCCAAAGCCCATGGTGACGATGAGCACGATCCACACGAAGCGGTTGGACAGGTCGAACCACAGCAGCGTGGAGATGGCGATCGACAGCAGGATCAGCACGCCCCCCATGGTGGGCGTGCCGCTCTTGGACAGGTGCGATTGCATGGCATAGCCACGGATGGGCTGGCCGATCTTGAGCGAGGTGAGCACGCGGATCACCTTGGGGCCAGCCACCAGGCCGATCATCAGCGCCGTGAGCGCGGCCATCACCGCACGGAAGGTGAGGTACTGGAACACGCGAAAGAAGCCGAGTTCGGGCGACAGCCCCTGCAGCCATTGCGACAGGATCAGCAGCATGCGGCACCTCCCTGCGGCAGGCACCGCACCGGGCGGGCGTTCGTCGTATCAATGTGTGGCGCCATGGCTTCCCTCGGACTTTCCTTGTTCTTGTTGTGTTGCTTGCGGGGCTGTGGCGGCCGCAATGGCCTCCACCACCCGCTCCATCTTCATGAAGCGCGAACCCTTGACGAGCACACTGCCCACGCTGGGCAGCGCGGCGCAGACTGCAGACTGCAGCTGTTCCATGCTCTCGAAATGCGTGGCGGCGCCATGGGCGCGCGCCGTGTGTGCCGACAGCGTGCCCAGCGCATACAGCGCAGCGATGCCCGCCTCCTTGGCCTGGCTGCCTGCCTCGGTGTGGAACTGTGGCCCCTGCGCCCCCACTTCGCCGATGTCGCCCACCACCAGCAGGTGCGGGCCCGGCAAGGCCGCAAGCACCTGGATGGCGGCCTGCAGCGAATCGGGGTTGGAGTTGTAGGTGTCGTCCACCACGGTGATCTCGCGCCCGGCGTGCTGCACGCTGAAGGCGCGCGAGCGGCCCTTGACCGGTGCGAAGGCATCGAGCCCCCGGGCGATGGCGGCCAACGGCGCCCCCGCAGCCAGGGCGCAGGCCGTCGCAGCCAGGGCGTTCGTGACGTTGTGGCGGCCGGCGATCTGCAGGCGGCATTCCAGCGCGCCGGCGGGCGTCTGCACCTGCACGGACCAGGCGCCCTGCGTCCATTCGGCCGATGTGCACGCTACCTCGCCGCCTTCGCCGAAGGCCAGGCAGCGGCGGTCGCCGGCCAGTTCGCGCCACAGCGGCGTGAAGGCATCGCCCGCAGGGAACACGGCCACGCCATCGGCAGGCAGCGCCGCGAATACGGACCCGTTCTCGCGCGCCACGGCCTCGACCGTGTGCATGAACTCCATGTGCTCGCGCTGCGCGTTGTTCACCAGCGCCACCGTGGGCTGGGCCATGGCGGCCAGCACGGCGATCTCGCCAGGGTGGTTCATGCCCATCTCGATCACGGCGGCGCGGTGCGCACCGCGCAGGCGCAGCAGCATCAGCGGCACGCCGATGTCGTTGTTGAAATTGCCTTGCGTGGCAAAGGCCGCATCGCCCTGCCAGGCGCGCAGGATGGACGCGACCATCTGCGTCACCGTGGTCTTGCCGTTGCTGCCGGTCACGCCGATCAGCGGCAGGCGCAGCTGCGCGCGCCAGCCCGTGGCCAGGGCGCCCAGCGCCGCCAGGCTGTCAGGCACCTCGATGCCGGGCAGGCCCGCTGCCTCCAGGCCGCCATGCGCGATGGCAGCGGCAGCGCCACCGGTGCAGGCCTGGTCCAGGAAGGCATTGGCATCGAAGCGCTCACCCTTGAGCGCCACGAACAGGTCGCCCGCCTGCAGCGTGCGGGTGTCGGTGTGCACGCGCTGCACGGCCGTGTCGCCGTCCCCCACCAGGCGCGCCGCAGCGATGCGCTCGTGGATAAGGGCATGCGCCTGGCGCAGGTTCATCATCGTCGTCATGCCCATGTGCGGGCTCCTCGGGCCTGCAGCGCGGCTTGCGCATGGGCCATGTCGGAGAACGGCAGGCGCACGCCCGCGGTCTCCTGGGTGTCTTCGTGCCCCTTGCCGGCGATCAGCACCACATCCAGGGCATCGGCCTGGCCGATGGCGGCGGCAATGGCGGCCGCGCGGTCGGGCTCGGGCTGCACGGAGGCGCCAGCGATCGTGCCTTGCAGGATCTGGTGGATGATCGTGGCGGGGTCTTCGCTGCGCGGGTTGTCGCTGGTCACGAGCACCTGGTCGGCCTGCTGCTGCGCCACGGCCCCCATCAGCGGGCGCTTGCCGGCATCGCGGTCGCCACCGCAGCCGAACACGCACCACAGCCGGCCGCCACGCTCGGCGGCCAGCGGGCGCAGTGCGCGCAGCGCCTTGTCCAGCGCATCGGGCGTGTGGGCATAGTCCACGGCCACCAGCGGCTGGCCCGGCGCCACCAGGCGCTGCATGCGGCCCGGCACGGGCTGCAGATGGCTGCAGGCGTCCACGGCATCGGCCAAAGGCACGCCCAGGCTGCGCAGCGTGGCCAGCACACCCAGCAGGTTCAGGATGTTGTACTGGCCGATCACGCGGGTCTGCAGCACCTGCTGCGCGGCGCCTTCGGTCACGGTGAAGCGCAGGCCCTGCTCCCCCAGCGCCACGTCGCGCGCGACAAGGCGTGCATCGGCGTCGAGGGCAATGCTCCACAGGTCCAGGGCCGTGCCCCCCAGCTCGGCATGCAACTGCGCGCCGGCCGGGTCGTCCACATTGACCACGGCGGCCTGCAGGCCGTTCCAGCCGAACAGCTCGCGCTTGGCCAGCCAGTAGTCGGCCATGCTGCCGTGGTAGTCGAGGTGGTCCTGCGTGAAATTGGTGAACACCGCCACGCGCATGCGCGTGCCGTCCAGGCGCCGCTCGGCGATGCCGATGGACGAGGCCTCGATGGCGCAGGCCGCGAGGCCCTCGTCCGCAAACTGCGCGAAGGCGCGCTGCAGGCGCACGGGGTCCGGCGTGGTCATGCCGGTGTAGTCCAGCGCGGGCGGGCGCCCCATGCCCAGGGTACCCACCACGGCACAGCCCTTGCCGGCCAGCCGGTTCAGGGCGTCCGCCAGCCACCAGGCGGTGCTGGTCTTGCCATTGGTGCCGGTCACGGCCAGCACGTCGAGCCGGTCTGCGGGACGGCCGAACCATTCAGCAGCAATGGGGCCCGTGGCGGCCTTGAGGCCTGGCAATGCCGCGATGTGATCGCCCTCGAAGGCAAACGCGTCCACACCCGCCTGCTCGACCAGGCAGGCCGTGGCGCCGCGCACCAGGGCGTCGGCGACATGGGCGCGCCCATCGGTGGCCGCGCCAGGCCAGGCGATGAAGCCATCGCCCGGGCCGATCAGCCGGCTGTCGGTCTGCAGCGTGCCGGTGACGCGGCTGCGCAGCCACTGCACGGCATCGCGGAAGGAATGCAGCACCTGGGTCACAGGGACTCCTCCACCGGGTTGGCCACGATCTGGGGCTTGACGGCCATGTCGGGCTGCACGCCCATCATGCGCAGGGTCTGCTGCACCACCTCGCTGAAAACAGGCGCGGCCACGGCACCGCCGTAGAACACGCCGTTGCTCGGCTCGTCGATCATCACCGCCACGATGATGCGCGGCTTGTCGATGGGGGCCATGCCCGTGAACCAGGCGCGGTACTTGCCCGAGGCATAGTTCTTGCCCACCTGCTTGCGCGCCGTGCCCGACTTGCCGCCCACGGAATAGCCCAGAGTCTGGGCCTTCTGGCCGGTGCCGCCCGGGCCGGCGGCCATCTGCAGCATCTTGCGCACCTGGTCGGCCGTGCGTTCGGAAAACACGGGCACGCCGACGGCGGGCTCGTCGGTCTTGAACATGGTGGCCGGGATCACCCGGCCGCCATTGGCGAACACGGTGTACGAACGCGCCATCTGGAACAGGCTGGCCGACAGGCCGTAGCCGTAGGACATGGTGGCCTGCTCCACGGGGCGCCAGGTCTTGTAGGGCCGCAGCTTGCCGCTGACCACGCCCGGAAAGCCGATCTGCGGCTTCTGGCCGAAGCCTGCGGCCGAGAAGGTCTCCCACATCTCGCGTGCCGGCATCTGCATGGCGATCTTGGTGGTGCCCACGTTGCTCGATTTCTGGATCACGCCCTCGACCGTGAGCAGGCCGTAGTTGTGCGTGTCCGAGATCGTGGAGCCGGTGATGGTGATGCGGCCCGGATTCGTGTCCACCGGTGTCTCGGGGCGCACGCGGCCGCTCTCCAGCGCCAGGCCGATGGTGAAGGGCTTCATGGTCGAGCCGGGCTCGAACACGTCGGTCAGCGCGCGGTTGCGCAACTGCTCGCCGGTGAGGTTCTGGCGCTTGTCGGGCACGTAGCTCGGGTAGTTGGCCAGGGCCAGCAGTTCGCCGGTATGCGCATCGAGCACCACCACGCTGCCGGCCTTGGCCTTGTGCGCCGTGACCTGGTCGCGCAGCTTCTGGTAGGCGAAGAACTGCACCTTGCTGTCGATGGACAGCTGCATGTCGCGGCCGTCCACGGGGGGCACGGTCTCGCCCACGCCCTCGACCACGCGGCCCAGGCGGTCCTTGATGACCCGGCGCGAACCGGCCTTGCCCGCCAGCTCCTTGTTGAAGGCCAGCTCCATCCCTTCCTGGCCATGGTCCTCGACATTGGTGAAGCCGACCACGTGGGCAGCGGCCTCGCCCTCGGGGTACTGGCGCTTGTATTCCTTGCGCTGGTAGATACCCTTGATGCCCAGGGCCGCGATCTGCTGGCCCACATCCCAGTCGAGCTGGCGCTTGATCCAGACGAAGGTCTTGTCCTCATCGGCCAGCTTGGCATTGAGCTCGGACAGCGGCATCTCCAGCAGCTTGGCCAGTTGCTTCATCTTGGCCTTGACCTCGGGCTGGTCCTGCTCCACGTCCTCGGGAATGGCCCAGATGCTGGCCGCCGGCACGCTGGAGGCCAGGATCAGGCCGTTGCGGTCCAGGATCTTGCCGCGGTTGGCCGGCATCTCCAGGGTGCGCGCAAAACGCACCTCGCCCTGGCGCTGGAAGAAGGCGTTGCCGAACACCTGCACGTACGCTGCCCGCGCACCGAGGCCCAGAAAGCCCAGCGCGATCATGGCCACGATGAACTTGCTGCGCCAGACCGGCGTCTTGCTGGCCAGCAGCGGGCTGGAGGTGTACAGGACGCTGCGGCTCATGGCTGCGCCCCCGAGGCCGCGGCCGGCGCGGCCGATGGCGAGGTCGTCGCAGCCACGGCCGTCACCCCGGCCGGATCGGACACGTACTGGGTGATGGCCGGCGTGGCCGTGCGCATCTGCAGCTGCGCGCGCGCAAGTTTCTCCACGCGCAGCGGCGTGGCCTGGGCGCGCTTTTCCACCTGCAGGCGCTGGTGCTCGGTCTCCAGCCGGCGCGCCTCGACCGTGGCCCGGTCGAGCTCGGTGAACAGGCGGCGCGACTGGTACTGGGTGTGCACCAGGAACAGTGCACTCGCCAGTACCGCCAGCAGCAGCACCAGGTTCAACCGCGTCATGCAGGCACCTCCGTGCGCTCGGCCACGCGCATGATGGCGCTGCGCGCGCGCGGGTTGGCAGCCACCTCGGCCTCGCCGGGCTTGATGCGGTCGAGCGCCACCAGCTTCATGGCCTGGGGCGCGGCGAATGGTGCACGGCGGTCGTAGACCTCCTTGGAGTGCTTGGCGATGAACTGCTTGACGATGCGGTCTTCGAGCGAATGGAAGCTGATGACCGCCAGGCGCCCACCCGGCTGCAGCACCGAGAGGCTGGCCTCTAGCGCCTGTTGCAGCTCTTCAAGCTCGGCGTTGATGAAAATCCGAAGAGCCTGAAATGTGCGCGTTGCAGGGTTCTGGCCCGGCTCGCGGGTTTTGACCGCGCCAGCCACGAGACTGGCCAGTTCACCGGTGGTTGCAAGAGGGCCCCGCTCTTGGCGCCACGCAACAATCGCCTTTGCAATGGGGCCAGCAAACCGTTCTTCACCGTAGTCACGTATCACCTCCGCAATCTGTTGAACTTCGGCCGTTGCCAACCACTGGGCCACGCTTTCACCGCGCGTGGTGTCCATGCGCATGTCCAGGGGACCATCGAAACGGAAGCTGAAGCCCCGCTCGGGGCTGTCGATCTGGGGCGAGCTCACGCCCAGGTCCATCAGCACCCCGGCGGCGCTGCCGGCGGGCAGCTCGCCGAGGTGGCGAAATCCTTCGTGCCGAATGGAAAAACGCGCATCGTGGATGCGCGTTGCTTCGGCGATGGCTTCCGGGTCCTTGTCGAATGCCACAAGGCGCCCTTCTGGCCCCAGCCTGAGCAGGATGCGGCGCGAATGCCCTCCGCGGCCGAAGGTGGCATCCACGAAGGTGCCGGACGGCTCGGGACCCGCGCCGCCCAGCAGCGCGTCCACGGCCTCCTCCAGCAGGACGGTGGTGTGTTGCAAAGCCTCGGTCACCGCGCGCCCCTAGAAAGAAAAGTCCTTGAAGACATCGGGCATGTCGCCCTGCATGGCCTTGGCCTCCTGCTCGTCGTAGGTGGCCTTGTCCCAAAGTTCGAAATGGTTGCCCATGCCCAGCAACATGGTCTCGCGCGAGATGCCGGCAGCCTCGCGCAACTCGGGGGCGACCAGCACCCGGCCCGTGCCGTCCATCTCCACATCCTGGGCGTTGCCCAGGAAGATGCGCTTCCACCACTGGGCGGACATGGGCAGCTCGGCGATGCGCTCACGGAACTTCTCCCACTCGGGGCGCGGAAACACCATGAGGCAGCCGTGGGGGTGCTTGGTGATGGTGAGCTGCCCGCCCGCCGTGGCCGCCAGGACGTCACGATGCCGGGTCGGCACGGACAGCCGACCCTTCGCATCGAGACTGAGCGACGAGGCACCTTGGAACACGGACAGCTTTCCCACTCGGTTGGAATCCACCCAGGGCCTGAACGCAGGCTCTGAGGGCACTTTTCACCACTTAATTGCACTTTTTTGCACTGTAGCAGGAAAAGCACACCGAGCAAGAGGGTGCACAACAAACTTTTGCAATGAAATCAAGGACTTAGCTGCGTCTTCGAAGAGTCGAAGCGAGCAAAAGTCCTTGAGAAAGAAGCACTTAGCGCAGGCTATGCAAGTGATACCTCAAAGGTAGCACCCAAGGTCACAGGATGTAGCGCGACAGGTCCTCGTTCTGGCTCAACGTCTGCAGGCGCGCGTCCACATAGGCAGCATCAATAACCACCGTTTGACCCGATAGTCGCGCTGCATCAAAACTGACCTCATCGAGCAGCCGCTCCATCACCGTGGACAGGCGCCTGGCACCGATGTTCTCGGTGCGCTCGTTGACCTCGAAGGCGATGTGCGCCAGGCGCGTGATGCCTTCGGGCGCGAACTCCAGCGTGACGCCCTCGGTCGCCAGCAGGGCCTGGTACTGCTTGACCAGGGAGGCATGGGTCTGCACCAGGATGGCCTCGAAGTCCTGCACGGACAGCGAGCCCAGTTCCACCCGGATCGGGAAGCGACCCTGCAGCTCCGGAATCAGGTCGCTGGGCTTGGCCAGGTGGAAAGCCCCCGAGGCGATGAACAGGATGTGGTCGGTCTTGACCATGCCATACTTGGTGGACACCGCCGTGCCCTCCACCAATGGCAGCAGGTCGCGCTGCACGCCCTGGCGTGAGACGTCGGCGCCACTGCTCTCCTGGCGCGCAGCCACCTTGTCGATCTCGTCAATGAAGACAATGCCGTTCTGCTCGGCATTGGCGATGGCGCGGGTCTTGATCTCTTCCTCGTTGACGAGCTTGGCCGCCTCTTCCTCGACCAGCAGCTTGAGGGCCTCGGCGATCTTGAGCTTGCGCGTGCGCCGCTTGTCCTGGCCCATCTGGCTGAACATGCCGCGCAGCTGCTCGGTCATCTCCTCCATGCCCGAGGGGCCCATGATCTCGAGCGCGGGCCGGCTTTCGGCCACATCGATCTCGATCTCCTTGCCGGCGAGCGCGCCTTCGCGCAGCTTCTTGCGAAAGACCTGGCGCGCCGTGCTGTCGGCTGCTGCAGGCTCTGCGCCTGCCGCCGAACGGGCCGGCGGGATCAGCACATCGAGGATGCGCTCTTCGGCGGCATCTTCGGCGCGCGTGCGCACCTTGCGGGTCTCGGCATCGCGCGTCTGCTTCACGGCGATCTCGGCCAGATCGCGGATGATGGAATCCACATCCTTGCCCACATAGCCCACCTCGGTGAACTTGGTGGCCTCGACCTTGATGAAGGGCGCATCGGCCAGGCGCGCCAGGCGCCGGGCGATCTCGGTCTTGCCGACCCCCGTGGGGCCGATCATGAGGATGTTCTTGGGCGTGATCTCATGGCGCAGCGCGCCTTCGACCTGCTGCCTGCGCCAGCGGTTGCGCAGCGCAATGGCCACCGCGCGCTTGGCACCGGCCTGGCCGACGATGTGGTGGTCGAGTTCGGAGACGATTTCTTGGGGGGTCATGGACGACATGGGGATCCGCCTGGTAGCAAGGGAGGGAGCGGCCGCCGCAGCACGCGGCCGCCGGCGCCATGGAAGAAGGGAAGGCCCGGCACCACGGCACCGGGCAAGGCGCTCACAGCGTTTCGATGGTGTGGTGCATGTTCGTGTAGATGCACAGTTCACCCGCGATTTCCAGCGATTTCTTGACGATCTCCTGCGCTGGCAGGTCGGTGTGGTTGAGCAGCGCCTTGGCTGCAGAGTGCGCGTAGGCCCCACCCGAGCCGATGGCCACGATGCCCTGCTCCGGTTCGAGCACGTCGCCGTTGCCGGTGATGATGAGCGAGGCCTCCAGGTCGGCCACGGCCAGCATAGCCTCCAGGCGGCGCAGCACCCGGTCGGTGCGCCAGTCCTTGGTCAGCTCGATGGCGGCGCGCACCAGATGACCCTGGTGCTTGTCGAGCTTGGCCTCGAAACGCTCGAACAGTGTGAAGGCATCGGCCGTGGCCCCGGCAAAGCCGGCCAGCACCTTGCCATGGTGCAGCTTGCGCACCTTGCGGGCCGAGCCCTTGACGACGATGTTGCCCAGGGTGACCTGGCCGTCACCGCCAATGGCGACCTGCACGCCGGCAGGGGTCTGGCGGCGCACGCTCAGGATGGTGGTGCCGTGAAACACCGGGTTGTCTTGTGAGGAATCCATAGCTGCCGCAGATGGGGGCTTGCGCCGGACTTTCAAGCCGGAGGCATCCGCGGGCCCGGCAAGCGCCGTCAGTTCTTGCGGGGAAGGACCCAGGCGTGCTCGTTGATGCCGATCACGTTGAAGAAAATGGCCACCAGGCGCTGCAGGTTCTGGAAATGCACCTCATGGCCCTGGCTTTGCTGCTCGGCGGCCCAGTTGAGCACCGAGCCTGCTGCGGCAAAGTCGACGCGGATCAGCTTGTCGCAGGCAATGACCAGCGGCACGCCGGGGCGCACCATGGCCTGGAAGGGTTCCAGCAAGGGGGTCGCGTCGCCATCGATGTGGCCGCTGAGCGACGCGGCAGGCACCGCATCCGCAGGCACCGAGGCCTCGAAGCCGAAGTCCGACGCAAGCATGTCCCGCTCGGCGGGAGCTGCCACCTGGGCGCTGGACGTGGTCGTGTCGTCCGAGTAGCCCATCTTCGGCGCCACCCACGAAGGCGGAGAAACCTCGTAGGTCACGCAGTAATCGAGCGCCACCAGCTCGAATTCGTCGGGCCGGCCCATCATGCGCAAGGCCGCCATGCGCAGGCGCCACCACTCGGGGCCCGACGCACGGTCGCCCGACTGCGTCATGATCTCCATCAAGGTGTTGAGGCGGTCCACCCCCGAGAAGACAAACTGGCCGGTGCGGTCGGCCCATTTGGTGAACAGGTCGGCCAGCAGGGGCACGGCCGCATCATCGATGCCCGAGATACGCGTCCAGGCCAGGGTCCAGGGCGACGCCGAGCGCTCGATGGAGGCCTGCAAGGCCGCTACGGACGAGACCGTCAGGCGCGCAGGTGCATTCCAGCTGAAATCGCGGCGGGCCATGCCCGCCTTGGGGGATTCTTCCTGCACCAGGCCGAGCTGCTCGGGCATGGAGAACCACAGGGGGGCGGAGCGGCTGAAGCCCGCGGCAAAGTCGATGGCCAGGGTGTCGAAGCGGTCGTGCTGGCCGGTGGCGCGGTACAGGTCGAACAGCGTCATCCAGATTTCCAGCTGCTGCGCCGGGTCGTCCTGCTGGTGCTGTGCCAGCACATCGAGCAAGCCGGACTCCGCCCCGGCGTGATCGCCGTTGGCAAAGCGGATGGCGGCTTCTTCAAGATCGGGTTCGTGCACGAATTCCTCCGGTGCGGATGCGGTTTCGGGCGTTGGCGCCGGACTCGGATCGAACGAAGCCAGTTCCTCCCGCGGCGGCTCTGCCCGCATGGTCGCATCCGATCCGCCAAACTGGCCGATCGCCATGCTGTCGTCTTCAAAAAGGGGCTTGACCGCAGGGGCCGGCCCGATGGGTGCGGCCAGGCTGACGGGCGCCGTGGGGGCGAAGGCGCGCGCAGCAGCCTCGTCCTCCCCGCGAAAATCGGCGGGCTGAGTGGGCGCATCGGCATTGGCCTTGCTCTTCCACCACTGCTGCGACATCTGCGCTTCGATCTCGTCGATCTTCTTGAGCGTCACGGCGCGCTCGTCGGGCGAGGCCATGCTGCTCTGGAAGAACGAGGGCCGCGCCGTGGGATCCTCGGTGCGCTGGCCCTGCAGCACTTCGCGCTGGCGCAGCTTGCGCAGCTGATCGAACTCTCGGCGCCGCACGAAATCGTTGCGGCGCTTGCGCTCGATCATTTCCTTGAGCATCTGCTTGCTGTACTGGCTCTCCCGGTCCTCCTGGAGCGAGTCGAGCTCGGTCCAGTTGGTCGTGGGGTTGCGCACAAACCGCACCATTTTGGACAGCAGGCCGCCGGGCGTGGTTTCTTCCTTGCTCATGGGATAGGCGAGAGAGGGTGCGTGCGCAGGGGTATGTTCAGGCCGGGCAGACTTCAGTCGCCAAACATCTTCTGCTTGAGCTCGCGGCGCTGCTGTGCTTCGAGCGACAGTGTGGCCGTGGGACGGGCAATCAGCCGGCCCACGCCGATGGGTTCGCCGGTCTCGTCACAGTAGCCATAGTCGCCCGCATCGATGCGCGCGATGGATTGCTCGATCTTCTTGAGCAGCTTGCGCTCGCGGTCGCGCGTGCGCAGCTCCAGCGCGTGCTCTTCCTCGATGGTGGCGCGGTCGGCAGGATCGGGCACCACCACGGTGTCTTCACGCAGGTGCTCGGTGGTTTCGCCGGCACTGTTGTGGATGTCCTGCTTGAGCTGGACCAGCTTCAGGCGAAAGAACGCCATCTGCTTGTCGTTCATGTATTCGCTGTCAGGCATGGCCAGGACTTCCGCGTCGGTCAGCTCCTGGGCCGTCTTGGCTTTCCAGTTGTTGGCCAGCTTGGGGTCTTTTTTGGCAGCAGTGAAAGTGGGCACTTGCGCGGTCGTGGGCATGGTCTGTTGGTAGCTGGCTTTGGCAGCGGTGGAAGCCGTTGCCTGTGCCATGGATGGTACGGTCAATTGGGCCAATCGGGAAGAAGGCCGGGTCGTGCGCACGGGTACATCGGATCCCGCCGGCGGCTCGGCGGCGGGGGCTACAGGAACCGGAGCGGCAACCACCTTGGGAACAGCCTTGGCAGGTACCTTGGCAGCCGCCTTCACAGCCACGGGCGCAGCAGTCTTGCTTTTCACCGCGCTCGGCGCTGCTTTCGCAGCCACCTTGGATTTGCTGGTTTCGGCTTTCACTTCCTGGTCTCCTCGCTGTACGGGCGGGCCGAGGCTGCGCTGGCAACCAAGGGCGGATGGCAAGCCTTCCGGGGTTTTACCGGGGCGCGATTGTATCGACCTGCGCTGGCGCAAACGAAAACGTTGCGGATACGACACATCTTGCCACCCATCTCGCCGAACTTCGAGAGAAATCAGTCCACCAGATATTTGTTGACATTGCCGGGCCGCAACCACTGCCAGGACCTGGCCGGTGCACGCCGCCCGTGCGACTGGCGCGCCGCTGGCCAGCACCACCCTGGAACTGGCTTTGCCAGGCCAGCGGTGGCGTGCCCCTCTGGGGGATGGCGCGAAGCGACTCAGGGGAGCGTCAACCCAGACTCTGCTCCAGGCCCTGCAGGAGGATGTCCTTGGGCAGGTCGATGCCGATGAAGACCATCTTGCTCAGGCGTTCCTCACCCTCGGCCCACTGCGGCCCCAGATCGCTGCCCATCAACTGGTGCACTCCCTGGAAGATCACCTTGCGTTCGGTCCCCTTCATATAGAGAACACCTTTGTAACGCAGCATGCGTGGCCCATAGATGTTGACGATGGCCCCAAGGAAGTCTTCGAGCTTGGCCGGATCGAAAGGACGCGCCGAGCGGAAGACAAAGCTCTTCACATCGTCGTCATGGTGATGGTGGTGGCCATGGCCGCCGTGCTGGTGCGAGGGATGGTCGCAATGCTCGCCGTGCTCATGGCCATGGTCGTGGTGGTCATGCCCATGGTGGTCGTGGCCATCGTCGTCCTTGAGGAAATCGGGGTCGATGTCGAGCTTGGCATTGAGGTTGAAGCCACGCAGGTCCAGCACCTCCTTGAGCGGTACCTCCCCGAAGTGCACGGCCTTGATGGGCGCGCGCGGGTTCATGTGCTTCAAGCGATGGATCAGCGCATCGGTCTCCTCGGCGCTCACCAGGTCGGTCTTGGACAGGAAGATCTGGTCGGCGAAACCCACCTGGCGGCGCGCTTCCTGGCGGTCATTGAGCTGCTGGGGCGCGTGCTTGGCATCCACCAGCGTGACGATGGAGTCGATCAGGTAGGTCTCGGCGATCTCCTCGTCCATGAAGAAGGTCTGCGCCACGGGGCCGGGATCGGCCAGGCCCGTGGTCTCGATCACGATGCGGTCAAAGTCGAGCAGGCCCTTGCGCTTCTTGGCGGCCAGGAGCTGCAGGGTCTCGCGCAGGTCTTCGCGGATGGTGCAGCAGATGCAGCCGTTGCTCATCTGCACGATCTGCTCCTTGGACTCGGTCACCAGGATGTCGTTGTCGATGTTTTCTTCGCCGAACTCGTTTTCGATCACGGCGATCTTCTGGCCGTGCGCCTCGCTGAGCAGGCGCTTGAGCAAGGTGGTCTTGCCCGAGCCCAGGAAGCCGGTGAGGATGGTGGCAGGAATGAGGGACATGGAAAAAGCCTAGGAAGGGAGGCGGTTGCCCGCAGTGGAATCGGCGGACAGTGTAGCGGCGAACATCCGTTCCCGCTCAGGAATGGATGGCATCCCATACCGATCTTTTTGGAAGAAATTCCTTTTCCAATCATCATTTCATGCTCCAAAAAAATGAGCAAAAATGACCCCATTGACGCAATTTGATTGCGTTAATTCCTACCCCGATGCCCTGCCCCATCAAGATTTGCGCATCACCACCAGGCCCTTGAGGTACTCGCCCTCGGGGAAATCCAGGGTCATGGGGTGGTCTGGCGCACCCGCCAGGCGCTCCACGATGTAGCCATCGACCCCCGCATCGGCGCCGGCCGAGGCCACGATCTTGTGGAACAGGTCGGCGCTGATGCCGCCCGAGCACGAGAAGGTGAACAGCACGCCGCCCGGCGTGAGCAGCTGCAGCGCCAGGCGGTTGATGTCCTTGTAGGCGCGCGCAGCCCGATCGGCGTGGGCGGCCGTGGGGGCAAACTTGGGCGGGTCCAGGATGATGGCGTCAAAGCGCTGCCCTTCCTTGAGGAACTGGCGCAGCGAGGCATTCACGTCCGCATCGAGAAAACTCGCGCGGTTCGGGTCGAAGCCGTTGAGTGCCACATGGGCCCGGGCCCGCTCCAGCGCCGGCCCCGAGGAATCGATGGAGACCACGCGTCCGCCGCCCGGGCCACCCGCCGCTTCGGCGGCGCGCATGCCGGCCAGGGCCGCGACGCTGAAGCCGCCGGTGTAGCAAAAGCAGTTGAGCACATGCTGGAAGCCCAGGCGGCGGGCGTACTCGGCAAAGCGCTTGCGGCTGTCGCGCTGGTCCAGGTAGAAGCCGGTCTTGTGGCCTTCGGCAATATTGAGCGTGAGCTTCCACTGGTGCTCGTGGATGCTCAGTTCCACGGGCGGCGCCTCGGCGCCGGCCACCGGCCCGCCGCGCAGCCAGCCCGTGGCAGGCTCCAGCCCCTCGAGCGCGCGCACGCTGGCGTCCGAGCGCTCATAGAGCTTGCTGAGGCCGGTCTCGCGCAGCAGGGCGTCGGCCAGCACATTCTTCCAGCGCTCGGTGCCAGCGCTCGTGAACTGCGCGACCAGGGTGTCTCCGTAGCGGTCCACGATCAGGCCGGGCAGGCCGTCGGATTCGCCGTGCACCAGGCGCACGCCATCGCTTTGCACATCGAAACGCGCGCGGGCGATGATGGCGCGCGCGCAGGCGGCAATGAAGAACGGTGCATCGATGCGCTGGGCCTCGTCGAAGCTCCACACCCGGGCGCGGATGCGCGAGCTGGGGCTGAACGCGGCCCAGGCCAGGAACTGGCCCTCGTGCGATTCGACGCGCACCGTCTCACCGCTGTCGCCACCGCCCTTGGCGATGGCCGACTCGAAGATCCAGGGGTGGCGGCGCAGGAGCGAGCGCTCCTTGCCAGGGCGAAGGCGAAGGGTTTTCATGCCCCCGATTGTGCAGGCTGGACACCGCATCGCGCACCACCGCGCTGCGCGGGCTCCCATGCGGAAGGCGTCCAACACGCCGCCCCAGGCCGCCAAGAAGGCCTTGAAGGCCGGTTTGCGGCACATCGCCAGCACACCCGGCAGGCTTGCCATTTTCCTTTCGCCAGCACCGGGCATAAGTGATACAAAACGCCCACTTTTTCCTGGGTTGGCGGGCCACCCATCACCCAACCTCCAGGCGAGCCGTCATTGCATGCCCCGTACCCCGGGCAGGCCCATGGGTCCACCAACCGAGCCGATGCCATGAACCTCAATCAGATGAAAGTCTCCACCCGCCTGTCCCTGCTGCTGGTGGTGCTGTGTGCACTGACGCTCGCGATCGGGTCCGCTGGCTTGATGGGCATGCGGCGATCCAATGCAGGCCTGGACACGGTCTACCAGGATCGGGTGGTTCCGCTCAAGCAGATCAAGCTGGTGTCCGATGCCTATGCGGTCAACATCGTGGACACGGCGCACAAGGTCCGTGACGGCGCCTTGACGGACCAGCAGGGACTCGACGCCATTGCCAAGGCCACCCAGGACATCAGCGACCACTGGAACGCCTACCTGGCTACCAGCCTCGTTCCAGAGGAGACCCGCCTGGTCGAACGGTTTCGGCAACTGCAGCCTGCCGCCGATGCAGCGGTCACCCTCCTGAAGAGCCACCTCCAGCGCGGCGACAGGACGGCCCTGGCAGCGTTCGCCAGCCAAGGCATGTATCCCGCACTGGACCCCCTGCAGGATGTGCTCGCGGGGCTGGTGCAGGTGCAGCTCGATACCGCGCGCGCCGAATACGATCGCGCCGTGGAGTCCTACCGCTGGACCTGGCTTTTCGTGGTCGGAGCCATTGCCGCGGGCCTGGCATTCACACTGGTGTTCGGGCATGTGGTCGCGCGCAGCATCATTCGCCAGCTCGGCGCCGAACCCAGCACCGCCGTCCACCTGGCCCGCAGTGTGGCGCACGGTGATCTGACGGTGCCCATCGCACTCAGGAACGGTGACACCACCAGCCTGATGGCGCAACTCAAACGCATGCAGGACAGCCTGGTGGCCATGGTGGCCCTGGTGCACCAGAGTTCTGAAAATGTTGCCAGTGCCGCGGCGCAGATCGCCCAGGGCAACACAGATCTCTCCTCGCGCACGGAAGAACAGGCCAGCGCCCTGGAGGAAACTGCAGCCTCCATGGAAGAGTTGAACTCTGCCGTACGCCACAACGCCGACAGCGCCCGCCAGGCCAACGCCTTGGCGTCTTGCGCATCGACGGTCGCACGCCAGGGTGGGGCCGTGGTGGCCGAGGTGGTCGACACCATGAAGCGGATCAACGAAAGCTCCGCGCAGATCGCCGACATCATTGGCGTGATCGACTCGATCGCCTTTCAGACCAATATCCTGGCACTCAACGCCGCGGTGGAGGCCGCCCGCGCGGGCGACCAAGGCAGGGGATTCGCCGTGGTGGCCACGGAAGTGCGCACCCTCGCGGGCCGCGCTGCAGCGGCGGCACGCGAGATCAAGACCCTGATCGGCGCGAGCGTGGAGCGCGTCGAAGCCGGAACCGCACTGGTTGACCGTGCCGGCCAGACGATGGATCAGGTGGTCGACTCCATCCGCCAGGTCACCGACATCATGGGAGAAATCAGTGCCGCCAGCAGCGAGCAAAGCACTGGGGTTGACCAGATCAGCGAGGCCATAACGCAAATGGACCAGGCAACCCAGCAAAACGCGGCACTGGTCGAAGAGATGGCTGCAGCCGCCACCAGCCTGAACAACCAGGCCCACGGACTGGTTGCCACGGTCGCAGTCTTCCAGCTGCCGGGGAGGCGTCCGCCGGCTTTGGCCCTGCCAAAGCGAAATGCCCACACACCCCTCCTGAACGGCTGACGACGGCAGGCAGCGCATCCAGCGACCGGATCATGGTGCAGCCCGCCCTTCCCAGGGACCGGGAGGGCCATGGGCCCCTGACTTTTTGCACGGCAGGATCCGGCGGCATGCCCGGATCGGCTTGCGGGGACCGCCGTGGCACCCTGCCGTCAGAGCGCCTTGCCGAAGCGCTCGAAGCGAGGCAGGAAGTAGCGGCCGGTGTCGGCCGAGACCAGCACGCCCAGCGCACGCCCGATCAGCAGGTGGCGCGGCACCAGGCCGATGTAGCGCGAATCGGCACTGTTGTCGCGGTTGTCGCCCAGCACCAGGTACTCCCCCTCGGGCACCGTGATGGGGGCGAAGCTGCTGCGTGCCGTCACGCCGTGCAGCCATTGCACGCGGCGTTCGTGGCCCTGCACCTGCTCCGTCAGGCGCGTGGCCCCGACGGTCTGCCCCAGGTCTGCCACGGCCTCCTGCAGCGCCTCGGGTGCTCCATAGTGGGCGGCTTCGCCATTGATGATGAGCACTTCGTCGCGCATCTCCACCGTATCGCCGGGCACCGCCACCAGGCGCTTGATGAGGCGCGTGCCATCCAACGGCGACGAGAAAGTCACCACGTCGCCACGCCGTGGCTGCGCCAGCTCGGCCAGCACCACGTCGGTCAGCGGAATCTTCACGTTGTAGGCCAAGCGGTTGACGAACACCACGTCGCCTTCGACCAGGTTGGGCCGCATGGAACCCGAGGGAATGGGGTTCCAGTCCGCCACGGCCGTGCGGAACAGGCCGAAGCACATCAGCAGCACGAGAAATCCCTTGTTGGCCTTGATCCAGCGTCCCATCAATCTGCTCCTCCAGTGGTTCCAGGGTCGGGGGGCGCCCCGGCGCCGCGCCACCCATCGGAGCCCGGCCGGCGGCCAAAGGTTCCCGCCATCGGCCGGCCTCCTCCGGCACCTCAGGTGTTACCCGTGCGCACGCCCCGCCGGACAGGTGCACAATGGGCTCGGCAAGACAGTGTGTTCCGCCAACCCCTTGGATGTGTGATGACGCAGCGCCCGCCGCACCCCCGGTGCCGGCCACCGCCGCCCCCAACCAAACCGCTTGCATGGCAGAACTCCACGCCCTATCGCTGCTGCCCGCGCGCGTGCAGCAATGGCTGGCCCCCTACGAGGCGGACGAGCCGCTGGCCGCGAGCTTTCGCGCCCAGCAGCTGCAGGCCATGCTGCGCCTGACCCCGCTGGCCATGGCCGTCAATATCTTCAACGGGTTTTTCATCGCCTGGCGTCTGGCGACGGTCCCCTCCTGGCTTTGGGCCTGGGTGCTGGCCCTGTTGTTCGTGGCCGCGCAGGGGCTGCGCGCCTGGCAGCGCGCCCGCCAGCGCCCGCCCCGTTTGCTGGCCTCCCCCAAGGCCATCCGGCGCGCGGCCCGCCACGCGGGCGTGCTGGGCCTCTTGTGGGGCAGCATACCGGCGCTGCTCTTCGCCTCGGCCCCGGCGCCGGACCAGATGATGATCCTGGCGATCAGTTGCGGCATGATCTGCGCCGGGGGCTTCGCGCTGGTGACCGTGCCCGAGGCGGCCCTGAGCTATGTGCTGCTGCTCGCGGGGGGCTCGGCCGTGGGCCTGGTGCGGGCACTGGACCAGCCGGGCACCGCGACACTGCTGGTGCTGCTGGTGACCTATGGCCTGGTGGTGATCGCCTCGGTGCGCGTGATGGCCCGGTCCTACGGCTCCCGCCTCGCGGCCGAGGCCGATGCTGCGCACCAGCAGCAGATCGTGGGCCTGCTGCTGCGCGACTTCGAAGAGAACACCAGCGACTTTCTCTGGGAGGTCTCCAGCGAGGGCACGCTGCGCCACTCCTCCAACCGCCTGGACCAGGCCCTGTGCTACAGCCGCCAGGACGACCCCGACCTGGGCCTGGTGGAGCTGATCGCCCGTACCCACCGGGGCGCCAGCCACGGCATCGACCCGAGCAGCCACCTGCGATCCCTGCAGGTCGCCCTGCAGGGATCGCAGCCGTTCCGCGACCTGCCGGTCCCCCTTGTCATCGGCGGCCAGCTGCGCTGGTGGGCCCTCACGGCCAAGCCCACCTGGCGGCTCGACCAGACGCGGCAGGACTGGCGCGGCGTGGGCGTGGACATCACCCACAAGAAGCATGCCGAGGACGAGATGCACCGACTGGCGCATTTCGATGTGCTGACCGGGCTGGCCAACCGGCGCCACTTCCAACACCGCCTGCAGCAGCAATGCACGCTGGACAGTGCGGGCGCCGGCGGTGCGGCCCTGCTGTGCCTGGACATGGACAATTTCAAGCGCGTGAACGACGCCTACGGCCACGGCAACGGCGACCTGCTGCTCAAGACCGTGGCACAGCGCATGGCCCAGCAGGTGCGCAGCCGCGACCTGGTGGCCCGGCTGGGCGGGGACGAGTTCGCCATCCTGCTCGACGGGGCCAGCTCGCGCACCGAGGTGCAGGTGTTCTGCGAGCGCCTGGTGCGTGCCATCGAACAGCCCTGCGACCTCTCGGGCCTGGCCATCACGCCGCACCTGAGCATCGGTGTCGCCTTTCTGCCGCACGACGGCAACCACGTCGACGCCCTGCTGCACCATGCCGACCTGGCCCTGTACGAGGCCAAGCAGCGCGGGCGCGGGCAGGTGCAGTTCTTCTCCATCGAGATGGACCAGCGCGCGCACCGGCGCATTGCCCTGGAGGATGGTCTGCGCAGCGCCCTGGCCGGGGGCGAGCTGCATCTGGCCTTCCAGCCGCAGTGGCACCTGGCCTCCGGCCGCGTTGCGGGGCTGGAGGCCCTGCTGCGCTGGACCAGCGCGCGCTTTGGCAGCGTGTCGCCTGCGGAGTTCATCCCCGTGGCCGAGGAGGCCGGGCTGATCCGCGACATCGGCCTGTGGGTGCTGGAGCGCGCCTGCCAGGCCGCGCGCCAGTTGCCTGGGGACCTGGTGATGTCGGTGAACCTGTCGGTGTGCCAATTCGACGATGCCCTGCTGGCCGACAAGATTCTCGCCGTGGTGGAGCGCTGCGGCCTGCCCCCGGGGCGGCTGGAACTGGAGATCACCGAGTCGGTCTTCCTCCAGGACACGGACGATGTGATGGCCACGCTGCACCGGCTGCACCATGCCGGGGTGCGCATCGCGCTGGACGATTTCGGCACGGGCTACTCCTCGCTGGCCTACCTGCGCAGCTTTCCGTTCGATCGGCTCAAAATCGACCGCTCCTTCATCGCGCCCATCCAGAGCAGCCCCGAGTCCGAGGCCATCGTGCATTCGGTGATCGAGCTGGCGCAGGCGCTGCACATGGAAACCACGGCCGAAGGCATCGAGACGGCCGAGCAGGCCCAGTTGCTGCAGGGCCTGGGCTGCGTGACGGGCCAGGGCTTCTTCTTTGCACGGCCGCTGGACCTGGCAGCGGTGACCTCCTTCATCGCCGCCCAGCCGGCGACGGCGAACTGACCTTGGACTATGCAGGGCCCGGCTTGCGCTTCGCCCGGGGATGGGCTGCGTCGTACACCTTGGCCAGGTGCTGGAAATCCAGGCGCGTATAGACCTGGGTGGTGGTGATGTTGGCGTGGCCCAGCAATTCCTGCACCGCGCGCAGGTCACCGCTGGACTGCAGCAGGTGGCTGGCGAACGAATGGCGCAGCATGTGCGGGTGCACCGGCGTGGTCAGGCCCGCCTGCTGGCTGCGCTGGCGCAGGCGCAGCCAGATGGACTGCGCCGTGAGCCGCGCGCCGCGCTGGCCCAGGAACAGTGCGGCATCCAGCCCTGCTGCACCCTCACCGCCGAACGGGCCGGCACGCAGCGCCAGCCAGGTCTTCAGTGCCTGGGCCGCCGATTGGCCCACCGGCACACTGCGCCGCTTGCTGCCCTTGCCGAAGACATGGGCCTCGCCCGCCTGCAGATCGATCCAGCCGCGGCCCTGGCGTTCGGTGTCGGCGCTGGCCACGGCATCGAGCCCCGCGAGTTCACCCACGCGCAGGCCGCAGCCATAGAGCAGCTCCACCATGGCCGCGTCGCGCGCTTCCAGCCAGGGGTCGGCCCCGCTGTTGTCGAACTCGGCCAGGCGCACGGCATCGTCCACGCCCAGGGCCTTGGGAAGGGGCTTGGGCGCCTTGGGGGCGCGCACATCCTGCACCGGGTTGTGCGGCACCAGGCCCTGGCGCCCGGCCCAGGTGAAGAAGCCGCGCCAACCGGAGAGGATGAGCGCAATGCCGCGCCCGCTGCGCCCGCCGCTGTGCATCTGCGCGACGAAGCGGCGGATGTGCGCCGTCTGCAGCTGCAACAGGGGCACGCCCACGCCGGCCGCGAACTGTGCGAGCTTTTCCAGGTCCAGGGCGTAGAGCGTGAGCGTGCGCGCCGCCAGGCGCTTTTCCACGCGCACATGCTCCAGGTAGCGCAGCACCTGCGGGTCGGGTGCTGCAGGGGATGCAGAAGGGGCGGTGCGCATGGAAACAGCCGTCCGCCCGGCCGCTCAGCGCAGGCGCACCAGCGCCGAGCTGGACAGCTCGGCAATGCGCGAGAGAAACTCGGTGCCCATGGTGGCGTCGAAGCGCTGGGGATCGTGCGAGCCCAGCACCAGCAGGCCGAAGGCCGGCGTGGCGCTGTCGATCGCACCCTGGCGCAGCGGCAGCAGGGCCAGCGACTGGGCCTGCACACCGCCTGGCGCATCGAGCCAGCCCGCAGGCTCGAAGCCCAGGTTGGGGCCGCAGAAGGGCATGGTCAGCGACGAGGCGAAGGCGCGCGCGTCTTCGCTCGCGCCCTGGGCGAAGTCGGCATCCACATAGGGGCCGGCCACCTCCCAGACGCGCACGGTGGCCTGGGGCACGTCGAACAGGGTGCGGATGCCCTCGACCACGGCCTCGGGCAGGTCGAATGGGTCCTTGACCTGCAGCAGCGCACTGGTCCACTGGTGCACCTTGTTCGCAATGGCGGTGTTCTCGCTGCTGTTGCGCACCATGTCCATCACGCGGTGTTCCAGGCCCTTGATCTTCTCGCGCAGCATCTCGGCCTGGCGCTCCTGCAGGCTCACGGCGCGGGCGCCATGGGGGCTGGTGATCTGCACGCTGGCCAGCACTTCGGCGTGGCGCTCGAAGAAGCCGGGGGTGTTCTCCAGGAAGCGGGCGATGTCGTCTTCGGTGATGGGCGGAATGTGGGTGCTGGGGTTGGTCATGCTGCGTCCGGGATGTCGATCTGGCCTTCGAATACGGTGGTGGCCGGGCCGGTCATGAAAAGGGAATCGGAGTCCTGCCCGCTCCAGGCGATGGTCAGGCGCCCGCCGTGCATGTCCACATGCACCTCGCTGTCGAGCAGACCGAGGCGGATGCCCGCCGCCACGGCCGCGCAGGCGCCCGAGCCGCAGGCCAGGGTTTCGCCCGTGCCGCGCTCGAACACGCGCAGACGCACATGGCCGCGGCCCACGATCTGCATGAAGCCGGCGTTCACGCGCTCGGGAAAGCGCGCATGGCTCTCGATCAGCGGGCCCCACAGCAGCACCGGCGCCGTGTCCACGTTGTCCACCAGCTGCACGGCATGCGGGTTGCCCATGGAGACCACGGCCACCGGCACGGTGACAGGCGCGCCCTGCACGTCGAACGCCAGCGGCCAGGTGCGGCCGTTGCCTTGCACCGTGGGGGTGAGCGCGGTGGCGTCGAAGGGCACGCGCGGCTCGTCGAGCACGGGCACGCCCATGTCCACGGTGACCCGGCCATCGGCATTGAGCTTTGGCGAGAGCACGCCGCTCAGGGTCTGCACACGGATGGTGTCCTTGTCGGTCAGGCCCTTGTCGCGCACATAGCGCGCAAAGCAGCGCGAACCGTTGCCGCACTGGCCCACCTCGCCGCCATCGGCGTTGTGGATCACGTATTCGAAATCGATGCCTTCGGCCGGCGAAGGCCGCACGGTGAGGATCTGGTCGGCGCCTACGCCGAAATGGCGGTCCGCCAGGTAGCGGTACTGGCCGGCCGTGAGGTTCAGCCGCGACCGGGTTTCGTCGAGCACAACGAAGTCGTTGCCCGCACCCTGCATTTTGGTGAAGTGGATCTTCATGCCCGGATTATCGTCGGTGGCGGCCCTGTCCTGCCAGACACGGGGGCCATGGCAATACCCCCATCGGGCACGGATAGTCCAAGGCGTTTAGGCTTGGCGCTTCTTTCTTCCGGCAACCCGAACGAGGAACCCATGGCAGCAGACCTTTCCGCTTTCCCCATCACCCGCAAGTGGCCCGCCCAGCACCCGGACCGTATCCAGCTGTACTCGCTGCCCACGCCCAATGGCGTGAAGGTGTCGATCGCCCTGGAAGAGCTGGGCCTGCCCTATGAACCGCACCTGGTGAGCTTCGAGACCAACGACCAGACCTCGCCCGAGTTCCTGTCGCTCAACCCCAACAACAAGATCCCGGCCATCCTCGACCCCAACGGCCCGGACGGCCAGCCGCTGGCGCTTTTCGAGTCCGGCGCCATCCTGGTCTACCTGGCCAGCAAGGCCGGCCAGCTGCTGCCGCAGGACACCGCAGGCCGCTACGAGACCCTGCAATGGGTGATGTGGCAGATGGGCGGTGTCGGCCCCATGTTCGGCCAGCTCGGCTTCTTCCACAAGTTCGCCGGCAAGGACTACGAGGACAAGCGCCCGCGCGACCGCTACGTGGCCGAATCCAAGCGCCTGCTCGGCGTGCTGGACCAGCGCCTGGCCGGCCGCCAGTGGATCATGGGCGACAGCTACACCATCGCCGACATCGCCACCCTGCCCTGGGTGCGCAACTTGGTGGGCTTCTATGGTGCGGGCGAGCTGGTGGAATTTGACCAGTTCAAGGAAGTTCAGCGCGTGCTGAAGGCCTTCGTGGAGCGCCCCGCCGTGGCCAAGGGGCTGAACATCCCTGCCCGGGGCTAAGCCAGCCTCTCCTGGAGAAAGTCCAGAAAGCACGCAATGCGCGCGGCCAGTTGCGTGTTGCGGTAATAGACCGCGTTGATCGGCTGGCGCACGTCCACCGTGTCGCGCGCCAGCACCTGCACCAGGCGGCCGCTCTCGCGGTCGCCCGCGGTCATGAAGTCCGACAGGCACACCAGGCCCACGCCCTGCAGCGCCAGTTGGCGCAGCGTTTCGCCGCTGGACGCGGTGAGGCCGGGCACGGTGGGCCATTCGTCCCCATGCGCTCCGCGCAGCGGCCAGCGGTTGAGCGACTCGGGCTGGTTGAAGCCCAGCAGCGTGTGGCCCGCCAGGTCGGCCACGCTGCGCGGCTTGCCTGCGCGTGCCAGGTAATCGGGGCTGGCCAGCACACGCAGGCGGCTGGTGCACAGCGGGCGCGCATGCAGGGTCGAATCCTGCAGCAGGCCGATGCGGATGGCCACGTCGGTACGCCGCTCCAGCAGGTCGATGTTCATCTCGTCCGTGTTGAGCTCCAGCTGGATCCCCGGGTAGGCGCTGCGGAACGCCGGCACCAGCGGCACCACCGCATGCAGCATAAAGGGCGTGGCCGCATTCACGCGCAGCCGGCCCGAGGGCTGCTGGCGCCGTGCGGCCATGCTTTCCTCGGCCTCGTCGATGGAGGCCAGGATGGCGCGCGTGCGCTGCAAAAAGGCCTGGCCCTCTTCGGTCAGCTCGATGCGCCGCGTGGTGCGGCGCAGCAAGGTGGTATCGAGCTTCTTCTCCAGCCGCGACAAGGCCCGGCTGATGCCCGAGACGGTCTGCGCCAGTTGGTCGGCGGCCGCGGTGATGGAGCCGCCATCGACCACGGCGGCAAAGGCCTGCAACTCTTCGAGGGTGGTCTTCATGCCAGCCATGGTCGCTTATTCTTGATTTCAAATCAATAATCTATCGACAACAACCGTCTTTTTCTGCAAATCCGAAGTCCGGACACTCCTTCCATTCCCACAGGAGTGTTCCCATGCCTATTGCCCTGCTCGCGCTGACGCTCAGCGCTTTTGCCATCGGCACGACCGAGTTCGTGATCGTTGGCCTCTTGCCCACCGTGGCGGCCGACCTCGCCATCAGCATTCCCTCGGCGGGCCTGCTGGTGAGCCTCTATGCCCTGGGCGTCGCCGTCGGCGCCCCCGTGCTCACCGCCCTCACCGGCAAGCTGCCGCGCAAGGCGCTGCTGCTGTCGCTGATGGCGCTCTTCACCGCCGGCAACCTGCTGGCCTGGCAGGCACCGAGCTACGAATCGCTGGTGGCCGCGCGCATCCTCACCGGCCTGGCGCACGGTGTGTTCTTCTCCATCGGCTCGACCATCGCCACGGGCCTGGTGCCGCGCGAGAAGGCCGCCAGCGCCATTGCCACCATGTTCACCGGGCTCACCGTGGCCCTGGTGACCGGCGTGCCGCTGGGGACCTTCATCGGCCAGCACTTCGGCTGGCGCGAGACCTTTTTGGCCGTCTCGGCCCTGGGCGTCATCGCCTTCATCGGCAGCGCGCTGTTCGTGCCGCGCAGCATCGCCCACACGCCACCGGCCTCGCTGCTGCAGCAGGCCCGGGTGCTGGCCGAGCCGCGCCTGCTGCTGGTCTATGCCAAGACGGCCATCGGCTACGGCGGCAGCTTCATCCCCTTCACCTTCCTCGCGCCCATCCTGACCGAGGTGGCGGGCTTCAGCGCGGGAGCCGTGGGCTGGGTGATGCTGGTCTATGGCGTGTCGGTCGCCGTGGGCAACCTCTGGGGCGGCCGGCTGGCCGACCGCCTGGGCCCGATCCCGGCGCTGCGCATCGTGTTCGCCTTGCTGGCCGCCGTCTTGTTGCTGCTGCAGTTCACCGCGCCGCACCCCTGGCTGGCGCTCGTGACCGTGCTGCTCTGGGGCGCCGTGGCCTTTGGCAACGTGCCCGGGCTGCAGGTCTATGTGGTCAAGCAGGCCGAGCGCTTCACGCCCCAGGCGGTGGACGTGGCATCGGGCCTGAACATCGCCGCGTTCAACCTGGGCATCGCCGGCGCGGCCTGGGCCGGGGGACTGATCGTGACCCACCTGGGCCTGATGCACACGCCCTGGATCGGCGCCCTGGTGGTGCTGGCCTCGCTGGGGCTGACCCACTACAGCGGCTTGCTGGACCGCCGCGCTGGCATCCCGGTGCACGCCAGCGGGCCGGTGCCCGCAGGCCATTGAACCTTTCTTTCACAACCCTTTTGATGCGGAGTTCTTTTCCATGCCTTCTTCTTCCATCCCCGCCTTTGGCGTCGGCACCTTCCGCCTGCAGGACCAGGTTGCCATCGACTCGGTGCGCAACGCCCTTGACCTGGGCTACCGCCTGGTCGACACGGCCCAGATCTACGGCAACGAAGCGGCCGTCGGCCAGGCCATCGCCGACAGCGGCGTGCCGCGCAGCGCGCTGTTCATCACCACCAAGGTCTGGACCGAGAACCTGGCCGCCGACAAGCTCATCCCCAGCCTCAAGGACAGCCTGTCCAAGCTGCGCACCGAGCAGGTGGACCTGGCGCTGATCCACTGGCCCTCACCCGGCGGCGCGGTGCCCGTGGCCGAGTTCATGGGTGCCCTGGCCGAGGCCAAGGCCCAGGGCCTGGCCGCGCAGATCGGCGTCTCCAACTTCACCGTGGCACTGATGCAGGACGCCATTGCCGCCGTGGGCGCTGGCGCCATCGCCACCAACCAGATCGAGCTGCACCCCTACCTGCAGAACCGCGCCGTGGCCGAGTTCGCCCGCAGCCAGGGCATCCACATCACCTCGTACATGACGCTGGCCTATGGCAAGGTGCTCGGCGACCCGGTGGTCGAGGCCATTGCACAAGCCCACGGCGCCACCCCGGCACAGGTGGCCCTGGCCTGGGCACTGCAGCTCGGTTACGCGGTCATCCCCTCCTCGACCCGGCGCGAGAACCTGGCCAGCAACCTGAAGGCGCAGCAGCTGCGCCTGAGCGATGCGGAGATGGCGCAGATCGCTGCGCTGGACCGCGGCGGCCGTCTGGTTGACCCTGAGGGCTTGGCTCCTCATTGGGATTGATCGGTCCTTTCAGCCGGACACTACGCGCACGAAGGCCGGCACCACGCCCAGATGGTCGTCGCGCCGCTGCACGGCATGCACATCGGCCCTGGGTCCCTTGGCTCCCAGGGGCTTGAACACCACGCGGGGCCCGAACAGCGTGCCCAGCGAAGACGGCACCAGGGCCACCCCCAGCCCCGCGGCCACCAGGCTTAGCACGGCCGCCAGTTCCACCGTGGTCTGCGCTACCCGGGGCGCGAAGCCGGCTTGTACACAGCACTGCACCATGTGCTCGGCATGGGCCGACGAGTCGCGGCGCAGCATCACAAAGGTTTCGCTGCGCAGGTCCCGCAGGGCCAGCGCCTTGCGCGCGGCCAGCGCGTGGCCCGGCGGCAGGGCAGCGACCACCGGATCGGGCCACAGCAGGGTGCTGGCGAGCTGGTCGTCGTTGACGGCAGTGCGCGAGATGCCCACGTCGATGCGCTTGTCGCGCAGTGCCGCCTGCTGCAGCGAGGGCTGCATCTCGTGCAGTACCACGTCCACGCCGGGGTGGCTTTGGCGGTAGCGCGCCAGCGCGGCCGGGAACGGCCCGAGGAAATGCGAGCCCGACAGCCCCACCTCGATGCGCCCGGCCTGCCCCTGGCCAATGGCCGCGACACGCTGGCGCGCCGTGCCCAGCCGCTCCAGCACCGCACGCGCATCGACCAGGTAGGCCTGGCCTGCCAGCGTGAGCTCCACGCGCCGGCTGGTGCGCACGAACAGCTGGGCACCCAGCTCTTCTTCCAACTGGGCGATTTGCAGGCTCAGCGGCGGCTGCGAAACGTGCAGGCGCTGCGCGGCGCGCGTGAAGCTCAGCTCTTCGGCCAGGGCGATGAAGTAACGCAGGTGCCGCAGTTCCATTGATACTTTCTCAGTCTAGATCAAGACCAACAATATATTGGACTGTAAACCCCGCCGTTTCGACAATACGCCCAGACCACAACAACCCGGCGGAGACGACCATGAAGATCCCACACAGCCTGATGGCTGCCACGCTTGCCCTTTCGGGCCTGGCCATGGCCCAGGACAGCTACCCCAGCAAGGCCATCACGCTCACCGTGCCCAACCCGCCCGGCGGGGTGGTGGACACTTCGGCCCGGCTGCTCAACGAGCCCCTGGCCCGCGTGCTCGGCCAGCCCGTGGTGATCGACAACAAGGCGGGCGGCAGCGGCAACGTGGCCTACGGCGCCGTCGCCCGCGCCAAGGCCGACGGCTACAACCTGCTGATCTCGTACTCCGCCTACCACGTGGGCAACCCGGCCCTCACCCAGAGCCTGCCCTGGGAGGCCAAGGACTTCGCCCCGGTGGCCCTGCTCACCGTGGCGACCAACGTGATTGCCGCCCACCCCTCGGTGCCGGGCAACAACCTCAAGGAATTCATCGCCTACCTCAAGGCCAACCCGGGCAAGGTCAACTACGCATCGCAGGGCAATGGCTCGCTCTCGCACATCGGCACCGAGATCTTCAAGCAGCAGAGCGGCACCTTCATGACCCACATCCCCTACCGCGGCTCGGGCCCGGCCGTGGCGGACGTGCTGGCCGGCCAGGTGCAGGTGTTCATCACCACCCCGCCTTCGGTCATGCAGCATGTGCTGAGCGGCAAGCTCAAGGCCTTTGCCGTGACCGGCACCAAGCGCCACCCCGGCCTGCCCAATGTGCCCACCGTGGCCGAGGCCGGCATGCCCGACTTCAAGCTCGAAGCCTGGGTGGGCCTGTTCGCCCCGGCCGCCACGCCACCCGCAGCGGTCGGCAAGCTCACGGCCGACGTGAAGAAGGCCCTGGAGATGCCCGAGACGCGCCAGCGCGCCGATGCCGCCGGCATCGAGCTGCGCTACCTGCCTCCCGAGGCGCTCGGGGACCTCGTGAAAACCGAAACTGCCTACTGGGCCAAGACCATCAAGTCCGCCGGCATCAAGGCCGACTGACCTACCGCCCCCCAACCATCCGTACCCGCATTCCCGGCGCCCCGCGCCGGGCAGGGCAGCGCTTTGCCCACCATTTCCTGAAAGGCCACCGCCATGCAACGCACCTACCGCATCGGGCAGATCGTGCCCAGCTCCAACACCACCATGGAGACCGAGATCCCCGCCATGCTGCGCGCCCGCGAGCAGATCCTGCCTGAGCGCTTCAGCTTCCACGCCAGTCGCATGCGCATGCAGAAGGTCACCAAGGAAGAACTGGCGGCCATGGACCGCGACTCCGACCGCTGTGCGCTGGAGCTGTCGGACGGCAAGATGGACGTGATGGGCTACGCCTGCCTGGTGGCCATCATGAGCATGGGCCTGGGCTACCACCGCACCTCCGAAAAGCGGCTGCACGAAGTCACCGTGGCCAATAGCAAGCCCGCGCCCGTGGTGTCGAGCGCCGGTGCCCTGGTCGAAGGGCTCAAGGCCATGGGCGCGAAGAAGGTCTCGGTGCTCACACCCTACATGAAGCCACTGACCCAGTTGGTGGTGGACTACATCGAGCACGAGGGCATTGCCGTGCACGACCGCCTGTCGCTGGAAATTGCCGACAACCTGGAGGTGGGCGCACAGGACCCGGCCGCGCCCGCGCAATTGGTGGAACGCCTGGACACGCGCGGCGTGGACGTGGTGGTGATCTCCGCCTGCGTGCAGATGCCCTCGCTGGCATCGGTGCAGGTGGCGCAGGACCGGCTGGGCATCCCCGTGGTGTCGGCAGCCGCCTGCACCACCTGGGCCATGCTCAAGCGCCTGGGGCTGGAAACCCGGGTGCCCAATGCAGGCGCCTTGCTGAGCGGCAGGTACTGACCGCGCCCTGCAGGGGGCGGAGCAAAAACCGATAATGGCCCCATGCCCCGCCCAAGCCAACAACTCCATCCCCACCGCGAACCCGTCCCCACGCGCCTGGCCGCCACCGTGCTGCTGCTGCGCGATGCCGAGGGCGATGGTGCGCTGGAGGTGCTGATGACGCGGCGCTCGCCCAACGCCAGCTTTGCCCCGGGCGCCTATGTCTTCCCGGGGGGCGGCATCGATGCGCTGGACGCACAGTCGCACCACGTGGCCGACCGCCGCCCGGCCCAGAGCGACCTGCACCTGACACAGGCGATCGCCGCCATCCGCGAGAGCTTCGAGGAGCTGGGCGTTCTGCTGGCACGCCACGCCGATGGCCGCATGGCCGATGCCACCGACATTGCCGCCCTGGACCGCAGTGCGCCCTTTGCCGCGCAGTGCGAGGCCCGCGGCCTGCGCCTGGCGGCCGACAGCGTCTACCTGCTGGCCTACTGGACGGCCGACCGCGACCTGCCGCGCCGTTTCGAGGTGCCGTTTCTGGCCGCGCGCATGCCCGAAGGCCAGACCCCGGTGGCCGACGAGGCCGAGCAGTTCGAGCCTGTGTGGGTGCGCCCCGCCGATGCGCTGGCGCGGCATGAGGCGGGCCAGTTCTTCATGATCTTCCCGACCATCCGCACGCTGCAGCGGCTGGCCAAATTCAAGAACACCCAGGCCGTGCTCGACGCCCTGGCCAGCGAGCAGCCGTTGTGGGTGAGCTGCCCGCGCGCGGGCCTCTTGGCCGGCAAGGAAGCGCGCTACATGGAAGACGAGATGCCCTTTGGCGAACTGGCCCTGGTCTGCCCCGACGGGCAGATCGTGCACCCGCTGGACTGGCAGACCGACCACCCCGTGCCCCTGCTCAAGAATGTGCAGCGCCTCACGGCCCCCAACTCCGGTGTGATGACCGGCCCGGGCACCAACAGCTACCTGGTGGGCGACCCGACCACGGGCTTCATTGCCATCGACCCCGGCCCGGCCGACATCGAGCACCTGGAAAAGCTCTGGCGTGCCGCCGGTGGTGACATCCGTGCCATCGTCTGCACGCACTCGCACCCCGACCATTCCCCGGGGGCGGCACCGCTGCAGGCCTTGTGCACCCGGGCCGGCCAGAGCGCTCCCCCCATCCTGGGCCTGCGCTCGGCGCCCACCGCGCGCGTGGCCAGCGCCTTCACGCCCGAGCGCGAACTCGCCCACGGTGAAAAGCTCGTGCTCTCGGCCCCGGTGGCCGATGCCGCCACCCGCCACACCCTGCAGGTGATCCACACCCCGGGCCACGCGGCCAACCACCTGTGCCTGATGCTGGCGGAAGATGGCCTGCTGTTCAGCGGCGACCACATCCTCAACGGCAGCACCACGGTGATCGACCCGCCGGACGGCAACATGGCGGACTACCTCGATTCGCTGGACGCGCTGGACGCAGCCTGCGAAGCCCATCAGGCCCAGTTCATCCTGCCCGCGCATGGCTACGTGCTGGGCGAGGCGCGCGGCGCGATCGCCCGCCTGAAGGCCCACCGCCTGGCGCGCGAAGCCAAGGTACTGGCCGCCATGCAGGCCCTGCCCCAGGGCAGCATGGACGACTGGGTGCGGCACGCCTACGACGACGTGCCGCCGCGCATGTGGCCCGTGGCCCAGCGCTCGCTGCTGGCGCATGTTGAACGCATCCGCGGGCTGGAGCCCGGCAATGGCAACGCCCCTTGAGCCGCATCGCCGCCCTGGCCCGGGCGGCGCCCGACCCAGGCCATGTGCTGCGCCATGGCGCAGGGGACAATCGCACAATGACTGAAAAGAACCCCGAAGCCGGCCATGTCCGGCTGGCCAAGCGCGTGGCCGAGCAGCTCGACTGTTCGCGCAGCACGGCCGAACAATTCATCGAAGGCGGTTTCGTGAGCGTCGATGGCGCCGTCGTCGAAGCCCCTGGCGCGCGTGTGGCGCCGCACCAGAGCGTGGCCGTGGACCCCGAGGCGAGCCTGCTCGACATGACGCCCGTCACGCTGCTGCTGCACAAGCCACCGGGTTTCGAAGCGGGCCTGGGAGCGCCAGGCCAGGCCGGCGCCGCCCATGGCAGCCGCAGCCAGGGGGCCAGGCCCGCCCTGGCCCTGCTCCACCGCGACACGCACCTGGCCGAGGATGCGGCGGGTATCCGCGTGCTGCAACGCCATTTCCGCCAGCTCGAATGCTTCACCCCCCTGCCCACCGAGGGCAGCGGCCTGGTGGTCTACACCCAGGACCGGCGCATCGCGCGCAAGCTGGCCGAAGACATCGAGTCGCTGGAGCAGGAGTGCATCGTCGAGGTGGCCGGCGAGATCGCGGCCAACGGCCTGCAGCGGCTGTGCCATGGCCTGTCCTTCAATGGCCGCCCGCTGCCGCCCATCAAGGTCAGTTGGCAGAACGAGACCCGCCTGCGCTTTGCACTCAAGGGCATCCGCCCGGGCCAGATTCCGGCCATGTGCGAAGCCGTGGGCCTGCGCGTGGTGGGCATGAAGCGCATCCGCATCGGCCGCGTGCCCCTGGCCAAGGTGCCCGAGGGCCAGTGGCGCTACCTGCAGCCCTGGGAACGATTCTGAGCGGCGCTCTCTAGCTACCAAAAAGTGAGCAATCACCATTCCGAGGGATGGCAGGCCGCCACAGGCCGCTGATACACTGCCTTCCACAACAGGAGGGAGTGAGTCCATGGACCATCAGCAAACAGGGGCCGGTGCGGCGCCCGCCTCGGCCTTCGCACCGCAGGGAATCGACGCACACCCGCTCGAATTCACCGGCAGCGGCGGTGAATACTTCCGCGTCTGGATCGTCAACGTGCTGCTGACCATCCTCACCCTGGGCCTCTACACCCCCTGGGCGCGGCGGCGCACGGCACAGTACTTCTACGGCCACACCCTGGTGGCTGGCAGCCCGCTCGAATTCACGGCCCAGCAAAGCCGCATGGTCAAGGGTTTCATCATCCTGGTGATGCTCACGATTGCCTACCAGATCGCCGTCAACACCGGACAGGACACCGCCGTGGGGGTGTTCCTGCTGGTGGGTGCCCTGCTCTCGCCCTTCATCTGGGGCAGCGCCATGCGTTTTCGCCTGGGCTCCACGCGCTGGCGCGGCCTGCGCCTGCAGTTCACAGCCTCCTGGCGCGAGGTCTACAAGGCCAGTTGGCCCGTGTTCGCCATCGCCCTGGTGTGGTTTGGCGTGTTCTTCGGCATCCAGTACCTGGCGCCCGAGTCGGCTGACGCCCTGCGGGAGCTGGCCGCTGACGAGAGCGGCGATGCCGACCTGCCCACCATGGCGGCCGGCATCTGGGGCCTGATCGCCCTGGGTTTGCTGCTGTCGATCACCTGCGTCATCCGCCTGGAATTCAACTACAAGAGCCTGCTGGTGCTGCGCGCCCAGGTGGGCAGTGAAACCGGCCGGTGGAAGCCGGTGTACATGGATTTCGTCAAGATCTGGCTGGCGACGGTAGCAGTCTTCATCCTGCTGGTCGCCGTCATCAGTGCAGCGATGTTCGGACTGGTGAGCGCCGCGATCACCCTGGTGATGCGCGGCGACACTTCGGGGCCGTGGATGGTCATCTTGATGGCGGTGAGTCTTTTCGGCGGGATTTTCTTTCTGTTCATGGCCTCGGCACCGGCGCGGGCCTACCGCGAGGCACGCATGTTCCAGCTCATGTGGGACAACATCGGGCTGAGCCAGGTGGCGCGCTTCAAATGCCAGCTGCGCACCAGCAGCTTCATGCTGCTGCGCATCAAGAACCTGTTCATGACCCTGCTCACCCTGGGCCTGTACCGCCCCTTCGCCCGCGTGAACGAGTACCGCATGAAGGCCGAGTCCGTGACCCTGCATGTCAAGGGCGGCGTCGACCAGGTCACCAGCGCGATGGTGCGCCAGCAGAAGGAAGGCGGCATTGGCGACGCGCTGGCCGATGCGGCAGGCCTGGACCTGATCGGCTGATGGACAACACGGCAGCCCCTTCGGTGGACCTCGTACCCGGGCGCTGGTTCGACGGCCTGAGCAGCCAGGCCAGGCCCGTGCTCGTGGGCCTGCAACCCACGCCCAAGGGCCCCTCGCTGGCTTTGCACCCGCTGTCGCAGCCCGGAGCCGCTCCCACGGTGTTCCCCTGGAACGAGGTGGGCTGGCCCGAGGCCTGGAGCGAGCGCCGTCCGCAGCAGCGCGTGGTGGTGGACCTGCGCGACCATGGCAGCCTGGAGATCGATGCCGTGGCCCAATGGCATGCCGCCCTGGCGGCCGCGGGCGCCCGCCCCGGCCTGGCCGAGCGCATGCAGACGCGCTGGCCCATGCTGCTGGGGGTGACGGCCGTCGCCATCATCGGGCTGACCCTGTTCTACCGCTATGGCACGCCCTGGGCTGCCACGGAGCTCACGCGCTTTGTGCCCGTGTCCTGGGAGACCAGCGTGGCCAGCAACGTGCTCACGCAGATGGACAAGGGCACGCTCAAGCCCAGCAAGCTGTCCAAGGAGCGCCAGGCCCAGCTGCAGGCCCGGTTCAATGACCTGGTGCAGCAGGTCCCCGCCGGGCTGCAACGCTACCCGGGCTACCAGCCCACCTACACCCTGTCGTTCCGCTCGGGCATGGGCGCCAACGCCTTTGCCCTGCCCGGCGGCACCGTGGTGATGACCGATGGCCTGGCCAAGGCGGCCGAGAAGCAGGGGCTCGATGACGACGCCCTGATCGGCGTGCTGGCCCACGAGATCGGCCACGTCGCCAACCGCCACACCACGCGCATGATCGTGCAGCAGGGCGTGCTGCAGATGGGCATGGGCCTGGCACTCGGCGACGTGTCGGGCATCGTATCCACCGGCGCCTCGGTGCTCACGGGCCTGGCCTACAGCCGCAACCACGAGCGCGAGGCCGACTGCTTTGCCATCGCCCTCATGGGCCACGCCAAGCTGCCCACGGCGCCCATGGGCAAGCTGCTGCTGGCCATTGCGCAGGAAGAAGACGACGACGAGAAGGCCGACAAGAAAAAGAAAGCCGGCGCTGCGGCCAAGGAAGGTGCCAGCGCTCCAGCTGACACCACGGCATCCAGGAAGGATCCTGAGGCGCTGGGCCCGGTATGGTCGCTGCTCAGCAGCCACCCCGATACGGTGGAACGGGCCAAGGAACTGGAACAGGGCCACGCCCTGCACTGCCCCAAACCCGCCTGAGGCGCCGGCTTGCGCCGGTGAGTCCGGCGGTGGAATTAAGTGTGAAGCGCGCCGATAAGCCGGATTCTGTGCACCGCGGCTGCCCGCGGCGTGACCGCCATTACTCTGGGCCGGGTGTCGCCACACCGGCTCGATGCTACCTACCCGCCAGCTCTGCGGAACCACATCAACGCTGGCCTACTTGGTATTGCTGCGCGTAGAGATTGCCCGTTTCACCCCAAACAGGCTGCGGGCATGCCCGCTGCCTGTTTGGGGTGGCTGTTCGGACCTGGCTTTCGCCAGGTTCGGACAGCTCTCGCTGTCCTCTCGCCAGCTTGCGCTGGCGCCTCACAGAACACCTCGTACAGGCACCTGTCTAGACTCGTCTCTGTTGCTCTGATCCTCACCTCGCGGTGGGCAGCCGTTAGCTGCTACGCTGTCCTGTGCAGTCCGGACGTTCCTCCAGTGCCTGGTTTCCCAGATTGCACCAGCGGCGGTCTGGCGCGCTTCACGGGGTGGATTATCGTTCAGCGCGGATAGCCGAGTCCCAATCCAGGCCAAAGCGGCTCAGGTATTTGCGCAGCCGGTCGGCATCATTGACCACCGTGCGCTGCGCGCGCGAGGCCTGGAACAGCTGGCGCCCCGCATCCGACAAGGTGCGCGCCTGGCGGCACACGCGCAGCACGGCGGCCAGTTGAAGCTGGTCGAACAGGTCCATGGCGTCCACGGCTTCTTCGCCCAGCAGGGCTCGCAGATCGATGGCATCAGCAGCCCGCGCGCCTGAGAGGCCATCGCGCGCATCCCTGGCCGGCTGCCACAGCCACTGCAGGCGCGCGATCTCGGCCTCCACCAGGGGCAGGCCGATGCGGCCGCTGTCGGCCAGGGTGGCCAGGCGCGTGGCGCTGGCCGAGAGGTCGCGGAAGTTGCCACTCCACAACGCCTCGGGCGACTGGGCATAGCGCAGGTAGGCCGTGCGCGCCTCGGCCGACAGGCGCACCGTACGGCCCAACTCCGCGCCGGTGCGTGCCAGCAGGTGGTCCAGGTTGGGCTCGATGTCCTCGGGCCGCTGGGCCAGGCCGGGCAGTTGGTAGCTCCAGAGGTTGATGCGCGCGTACAGGTCTTCGCGGAAGCGCCCGGCTGCCACCTCGGTGCGCAGGTCGCGGTTGGTGCCGGCGATCAGCTCGAAATCGCTGGCCACCTCGCGGTCGCTGCCCATGGGGTAGAAGCGCTTTTCCTCCACCGCCTTGAGCAGCATGGCCTGCTCGTCGAGGCCCAGCTCGCCGATCTCGTCGAGGAACAGCACGCCCTTGTGCGCCGTGCGCAACAGGCCCGCCCGGTCGGCCGCGGCGCCCGTGAAGGCGCCCTTCTTGTGACCGAACAGGGTGGATGCGGCCCCATCGCCATGCAGGGTGGCGCAGTTGACCTCCACGAATTCGCCCTCCACCTGGTGGCGGGCCTTCTTGAGCTCGTACATGCGCCGCGCCAGGTGCGACTTGCCGGCCCCCGTGGGCCCGGTGAACAGGATGGGCGCGCGCGAGCGCACCGCCACCCGCTCCACCTCGTCGATCAGCGCGTTGAAGCGCGCGTTGCGCGTGGCAATGCCGCTCTTGAGGAAGTCGACCGCATCGCGCTGCTCGGCGCCGAAGCGCTGGGCGATCACGTCGTAGCGCGACAGGTCCAGGTCGATCAGCGCATAGCTGCCCGGGTCGCCCATCTGCTGGCGCTTGGGCGGCGAGGTCTGCGCCAACACGCCCGGAATGCGCCGCGACTCCACCAGCAGAAACAGGCAGATCTGCGCCACGTGCGTGCCGGTGGTGATGTGGGTCCAGTACTCCTCGCGCTCGGTATCGAAGCGGTAGGCCTGCGTCCAGTCGAAGAGCTTGGCATAAACCTCGCCGAAATCCCAGGGGTCGGCGATCGCCATGGGCACCAGCCGCACCGTGGTCTCAGGCGATGCGATGGCGATGTCGGTGCGCACCTGGTGCGCGAGTTCGTGATGGGCCGGCGTATAGAGCAGCTCCATACGGTGCACCACCATGTCCTCGTGCTGCACCAGCGACACGGTGGGGCGCCACTTTTCCCACCGTCCCGCCCCCTTGCCGGAGTCGAGCTGGGTACCGATGAAGCCGACGACCACCCTGTTCTTGCGCATCTCTCAATTTCTATAAATCTAGCTTTCATTCTAGTCAATCAGTATCCCGGCGCAAAGCGAGATTTTTTTGAAAATGAAAATTCCCTTTTCAATCAATAGCTTGCAGAAATTTCTGCGTCTCAGCTGCACCTGGCACGCTATTCGCAGATACCAAGGCACTCGGCGCAAACAGCGAACGCTCACAGGCCAGGGTTGGGGCAAAGGCCCGCCCTGCCGGTGCTGGGGATCCAGGGCCTCACGCCCTTCGGATTCCCCGCATGCCGCACGCTGCGAGCACCGGGTGACGGCAGGGCTGTGGAAGCCAGCCCGCAAGGGACTGCCGGGTTCGACTCCCGGCCTGCACCACTGGTAGCTCAGTCTGGTAGAGCACCCCTGCAAAGGGACTGTCGCAGGTTCGACTCCTGCCCATTCTTCCGGCCTTCGGGCCGGCTGTTGAAGAAACGGTCGAAAGACCACCCGCCGGACGCGGGGTGAAGGAACCAGGGTTGCGCCGCAGCCCGAAGGCCATTGCTCCGTCAGCGGTGGCGGTTTGTGCCAGCACCCGGCACGGCCCGCGCCCGCAGCCAGCCCACGCGAACGCCCCTCGGGGCCGCCGCCGCGGCGCACTGCAGGGCCCGGACCGACCGTGCCCCCTGGGACCACTGCCCCGCTGTAACGGCCCCCATTCCTGTTCGATGCGGCGACCAAGAAAGAAGAAAAGGTAGACACATGCTGAAGATCCAACGCACCACCGTGAAGAAGAACGAACGCGCCCTGCTGCTGCGCAACGGCGACTTCGACCGCGTCCTGCACAGCGGCACGCACTGGCTGTTTGCCGGCCTGGACCAGCTGCGCGTGGAAAGCTTCGCGCTGGAACAACCCGCCTTCACCCATGCCCTGGCCGACTACCTGATGGCGCGCGAGCCCGAGGTGGTGGCCGCCGAGTTCGTGCGCGTGGAGCTGGCCGAGAACGAAGTGGGCCTGCGCAGCGAGAACGGTGTGCTGGTCGAGATCCTGCCCCCTGGCACCCGCCGCCTGTACTGGAAGGGCCAGGTGGAGGTGACCGTGCAGGTGATCGACCTGAACGCCGGCCCCGAGCTGCCGGCCGCACTGGTGGCGCGCCTGACGCAGCCCCAGTTGCGCCACCGCACGGTGACTGGCCTGGCCGGCCTGCTGCAGGTGCAGGTGCCCGAGTCGTCCTGCGCGCTGCTGACGGTGGACGGCAAGGTGGAACGCCTGCTGCCCGCCGGCGCGTATGCCTTCTGGAAATATGGCCGCACCGTGGCCGTGGAGCTGGTGGACCTGCGCCTGCAGTCGGTGGAAGTCTCGGGCCAGGACATCATGACCCGCGACAAGGTGGGCCTGCGCATCAACCTGTGCGCGACCTTCCGCTACACCGATGTGCTGCGCGCCTGGAGCCAACTGCAAAAGCCGGCGGAGCACCTGTACCGCGAGCTGCAGTTCGCGCTGCGCGCCGCCGTGGGCACCCGCACGCTCGATGAGCTGTTGGAGAACAAGACGGTGATCGACGAGGTGGTGAACGCACACATGGCCGCCAAACTTGCGCCCTACGGCATTGCGCTGGATAGCGCCGGCGTGAAGGACATCGTGCTGCCCGGCGACATGAAGGCCATCCTGACCCAGGTGGTGCAGGCGGAGAAGCAGGCCCAGGCCAATGTGATCCGCCGCCGCGAGGAAACGGCCGCGACGCGCTCGCTGCTCAACACCGCCAAGGTGATGGAGGACAACCCCGTCGCCCTGCGCATGAAGGAGCTGGAGACGCTGGAACGCGTGGCCGAGCGCATCGACAAGATCTCGGTGGTGGGCGGCCTGGACCAGGTGCTCAACGGCCTGGTGAAGCTGCGCTGAGCAGAGAACGAGAAGGAACACGGGCGCGCTGGCACAGAAGGGAGCGCCACTGCCAAAAATGTTGTTATTGCCGGCAGGTCGGGTAACACCGAGTGCAGCGGGAGAGTCGGTGAACGGGCAAGGTTGAGGATGCAGGTGCTGGCTCCGATGACGGGTCTGCCACTGGCGCGCGTTTCCAACCGTTCACTGGGCCACAGGACTCAAGAACCGTGGTCGCTGCAAAGATGCGGGTTCGAATCCCGCCGCGTCCACCAGATAAATGAAAAGAAGAACAGAGAACACCATGAAACAGACCGCACGTGAGAAACGCCTGGCAAGGCAGGCACCCCAGGCGTGGACGCCCGAGTCCATCGGACTCGATGCCACGCTGTATGCCGATGCCCTGCGCTACCTTTTCGACCGGCCCGTGCCGGGCAAGCGGGAGCGCGAATGGTTCTGGGACCTGGACGAGCCCTGCTTCGAAGCCACGCCGCTGCAGTGGACGCACATCCAGACCGTGCTGTTCGCCAATGCGGGCGCTGACCTGGCGCCCTACAACGACGAGCAGGTGGGCATGGGCCTGAACTGTGTGATGAGCACCAATGCCGGCGACATACCGCTGCAGGTGCTCGACCCGTCGGTGCCACTGGCGGACGGGCTGCGCATGCTGCAGGCCTTCCGCCGCTTGTGGAGCGACTGCATCGGCCCACGCAGGGCCTTGGTACACGAGGCCATCGGCACCAGCAGCGGCCGCCTGGGTTTTGTCTGCTACATGTGGTTCGACGTCTGGCCCACCTTCTGGAACGTCCGGCACATCCCCGAGTGGCGCGATGCGATGTGGCAGCTGTTCTGCCAGATGCTGGAGGTGCCCTGCCGCGATGTGCAGGTATCGGCCTTGCACGGCATCGGCCACGAAGGCAACGCCCTGCTGCGCCCCCGGGAACTGCAGGAGCGGGTGGAGCAATTCATCCGCGGCGTGCCCGCGCACGATGAGGAACTGAAGAACTACGCGCGCGCCGCAGCCCAGGGAATGGTGCAGTAGCGGCGACAGAAAGAGACAACGGGCGCGTGAAGCGCCCTTGAAGAAACGACCATGAAGAAAGCACAGACAAGCACCCAGGAAGCGCCCCTGCCCGCAGCGCTGCGCGCTGCTGTGGACGCGGCGTACGCCGCGTTCCAGCGCCACGAAGCACCCCAAAGCACGCTGGACGTGTGCCTGGCCTGCTGCGTGGACGAAGCCACGGAACGCGAGCTGCGCCGCCTGCCGCTGCGCCAGCTCTCGGCACGCCACTTCTGCGAGTACAACGGCTCGGCCAAAAGCAGCGAACAGCCTGCAGACGAGCTGCTGTACTTCCTGCCCCGCATGCTGGAGCTGCTGGCCCTGGGCGAGGAGTTGCACCACTCGACCGAACTGTACCTGGACCGCCTGGGCAACTGTCCGGCCGATGCCCTGTCGCCCAAGGAACGCGCCGCCGTGGATGCCTTCGCGCTGGCCTTCTTCCGCGAAGGCCTGGGGCATACCGGGCGCGAGCCCAGCCCGTTCGATGGCGCGAATGCGTTCGACATCCTGCTGATGTTCCACAAGGGCGGTGTGGATGTGCAGCCGCTGCTGGCGCACTGGCTGACCGACGAGCGCCCGAGCGCCGTGCTGCACTACGCCGAGGCGAGCTACTGGGACTTCTGGGGAAAGAACGCCATCCAGAACGCCTTTGCCGAAGACCAGCCGGAATTCTGCGAGGCGATGAAGGCCTGGATGCTGGACGAAGGCAACCGCCAGCGCTTTGCGCAGAAGATCCTGGCGCTGGACACCAGTGCCATGGGGCGGCCCGCGCACTGCACCTGCGGCAATTGCATGGGCCCCAAGCAGATCGTGGAAGCGGTGTTCGACCTGGTCAGTGGATAAGGCTACACAACAGAAAAAAGAAATGGCAAACAGCATGGAAAACCAAGCCAAGAAAGACATCAAGATCAAGCAGCCGCCCGTGCTCTTCAGCAAGACGCAGGCGGTCATCGGCCAGCTCACGGCGCTGCTCGGCGGCCCGGTCATCAGCTACTGGAACAGCCCCCGAGGCTCGGTGTGCCACTCCGACGTGGTGGCCCTCTATGACATCCTGGGGCAGTTGGGCCAGCACGAGACGATCTACCTGTTCCTGAAATCCGATGGCGGCAGCGGCCAGGTCTCGCTGCGCCTCGTGAACCTGCTGCGCCAGCACTGCCAACGCCTGGTGGCGCTGGTTCCACTGGAGTGCGCTTCGGCGGCTACGATGATCGCGCTGGGTGCCGACCGCATCCTGATGGGCCCGACGGCCTATCTCACGGCGGTGGACACCTCGCTCAATCACGCGCTGTCACCGCTGGACCGGGACAATGACCGCGTGAGTGTGAGCTTGAACGAGCTGCAGCGTGTCATCCGCCTGTGGCGCGAGCAACAAGGAGACACCATGGACAACGCCTACAAGTCGTTGTTCCAGTACGTGCATCCCCTGGTGATCGGTGCTGTGGACCGCGCAGAATCGCTGTCCATCATGCTGTGCCGCGAGCTGCTGAGCTACCACATCGAACAGGAAGAAACGGCGGAACTGATTGCGACCACGCTCAATTCGAAGTACCCCTCCCACAGCTATCCCATTCTCATGGACGAAGCAGTGAAGATCGGCCTCAAGGCAGAGCGCATGCCCGACGACGTCAACCGGCTGCTGCTGCAGCTCAATGGCTGCTACAGCGAGATGGGCCAGAAAGCGACCACGGACTTCGACGAGTTCCGCGCCCACGGCAACGAAATCGTCAACATCTGGGAAACCCTGGGTGCCCAGGTTTTCTACCAGCAGGACAAAGACTGGTTCTACCGCGCCGAAGAGCGCCGCTGGATCACGATGAACGACAACAGCAGCTGGCGCCGCATCGACCGCCACGGCAACAAGATCCGCAAGACCGCACTGCACGTGGCATGAACCACCAGCAGAGAGAAAGAACGAAGAAGGAAAGCGACATGCAAAAGAACAACTACATCCTCAAGCCCGTGCAAAACGGCGTCCCCATCAAGATGTGGACCCAGGGCGTGCCCGTGGAAGACGAGGCCCAGAAGCAACTGGAGAACGCGGCACGCCTGCCCATCGTGTTCAAGCACGTGGCAGCCATGCCCGACGTGCACTACGGCATTGGCGCCACCGTGGGTTCGGTGATCCCGACCTTCAAGGCCATCATCCCGGCCGCGGTGGGCGTGGACATCGGCTGCGGCATGATGGCGTGCAAGACCACGCTCTCCGCCAACGACCTGCCCGACAACCTGGGCCCACTGCGCACGGCCATCGAGAAGGCCGTGCCGCACGGCAGCAACCCCAAGCGCATGGGCCGCGACAAGGGTGCGTGGGAAACGCCGCCCGACGAGACCGATGTGGCCTGGGCCGCGCTCAAGGGCGAGTTCGATGCGATCTGCGAGGACTACCCGCGCTTTCGCAACACCAACAACCACAAGCACCTGGGCACGCTGGGCACCGGCAACCACTTCATCGAGGTGTGCCTGGATGAGCGAGGTGGCGTGTGGTTCATGCTGCACTCGGGTTCGCGCGGCGTGGGCAATGCCATCGGCACGCACTTCATCGAGCTGGCCAAGAAGGACGCCGAGCTGCACCAGCGCAACCTGCCCGACCAGGACCTGGCCTACTTCGAGGAGGGCGCCAAGTACTTCGGCGACTACGTGCGCGCGGTGGGCTGGGCGCAGAAGTTCGCGCGCGCCAACCGCGAGGTGATGATGCAGCGCGTGATCGCAGCCGCCCGCAAGGTGATCACCAAGCCGTTCGAGGCGCATGTGGAGGCGGTCAACTGCCACCACAACTACGTGAGCCGCGAGACGCACTTCGGCGAGGACGTGCTCGTCACCCGCAAGGGTGCCGTGAGCGCCAAGGCCGGCGAGCTGGGCATCATCCCGGGCAGCATGGGTGCCAAGAGCTTCATCGTGCGCGGCAAGGGCAACCCCGAGAGCTTCATGAGCTGCAGCCACGGTGCAGGCCGCAAGATGAGCCGCACCAAGGCCAAGAAGATGTACACCATCGCCGACCAGATCGCCGCCACCGAAGGCGTGGAATGCCGCAAGGACGCCGACGTGATCGACGAGATCCCGATGGCCTACAAGGACATCGACGCCGTGATGGCCGCCCAGCAGGACCTGGTGGAGGTGGTCTACACGCTCAAGCAGGTGGTCTGCGTGAAAGGCTGACCACCCAACCTGACAACGACGTTATGAGGGTCCCGGCACGCCGGGACATCCCACATGCCAGCAAGCCAAGACAAAGCAACGACAGAAGAAGAATTCCTGCGCTCCGCCCACCCCATCGATCCGGGGGTGCGCAGCCAGATCATGGAATCGCTCGCACGCATCGAGCGCGAGCACGCGGTCACCGTTCTCTTCGCCTGCGAATCGGGCAGCCGGGGCTGGGGCTTTGCCTCGCCCGACAGCGACTACGACGTGCGCTTCATCTACGTGAACCGCCTGCCCTGGTACCTCACGGTCACCCCGGGGCGCGACGTGATCGAGGTGCCGATCAGCGGCGAGCTGGACATCAACGGCTGGGACCTGCGCAAGGCGCTGGGCCTCATGCGCGAATCCAACCCCACGCTGCTCGAATGGCTGTGCTCGCCCGTGGTCTACCGCGAAGAAAGCGACACCATGGAGCGCTTTCGCGCGCTGGCCGAGACCGTGTCCTCCAACGCCAAGGGCTGGCACCACTACGCCTCCATGGCCAAGAAGAACTTCCGCGAGCACCTGCAGGCCGACGAGGTGCGCTACAAGAAGTACCTGTACGTGCTGCGCCCCCTGCTGGCTGCGCGCTGGATCCGCACGCGCCCGGGCGTACCGCCCATGCGCTTTGCCGAGCTGGCCCAGCACACGCTGGACCCCATGGCCGACGCAGCACTGGTTGCCGAGATCAACGCCCTGCTGGAGGTGAAGATGCGCGCCGGCGAGGCCGCCACCAGCCCGCGCTGGCCCGGCATCCACGCCTTCATTGAAGCCGAGCTGGCACGCAATGCCGCCGAGCCGGTGCAGCCCCTGCCCGTGCCGGGCCATGCGGCGCTGGACGACCTGCTGCACGACACCGTGCTGCGCTTTACCACCGATTGAACCGAACCCTTGCCCATGCAAGCCACGCACGCCCTCTCGCCCTCCCAGCTCAGTGAATTCCTGCTGAACGTTGCCATCACCCGCCCGGTCTTCATCTGGGGACCGCCGGGTGTGGGCAAGTCGGCATTGGTGGAGAAGTTCGCGCACAGCGTGGGGCTGGAGTGCGTGTCGCTGCTGGGCAGCCAGCTGGCGCCGGAGGACCTGATGGGCGTGCCCCAGATCACCGATGGCGTGACCCGCTTCTGCCCCCCGGCGATGATTGCGCGCAAGGAGCCCTACTGCATCTTCCTGGACGAACTCAATGCCTGCTCGCAGGATGTGCAGAAGGCCTTCTACAGCCTGATCCACGACCGCCGCGTCGGCGAATACACGCTGCCCAAGGGCTCCATCGTGATCGGCGCTGGCAACCGCGCGCAGGATTCGGCCATCGTCAAGCCCATGTCCTCTGCGCTGATGAACCGCATGGTGCACGTGCACATGAAGGTGTCGGCATCGGAATGGATGGATTGGGCATCGGCCAGCGCCATCCACCCCATGGTGATCGAGTACCTGCAGCAGCGCCCCGACCACCTGTGGAGCGCGCCGCCCAAGCACGAGGAGCCCTTCTCCACCCCCCGCGCCTGGCACATGCTCAGCGATGCGCTGCATGCGTTCGGCGATGCGCCCTCCCCGTCCATGGTGGAGGCGCTGGCCTATGGCTGCCTCACGCCCCAGCATGCGGCCCAGTTCAAGGCCTTTGGCAAGCTGGCGGCCGACCGGCACCGCCTGGAAGCCATCTTCAAGGGCGACTCCCGCTGGCCCCACGCCCCCGAAGACCGCGACGTGCTGTACTTCCTGGCCCAGGCCTTCCGCGCCCGGCTGCTCAAGACCCTGCCGCAGGACAAGAGCGCCAGCACGGGGGACCTGCAGGCTTTCGTGCACCGCTCCAAGGCCCTGCTCAAGGACCTTGCCCAGATCAGCCTGGAGATGGCGCAGATCGCCGTGGCCGAAGAGGCGGGGCAGACGCTGCCCGCGTGGTACATGATCGAGGTCGTGCGCGACCTGCCCCGCCTGGTCGAACGCCAGGCCAAGGCGGCCTGAGCCCCCATGGCCAAGACCAGCCACAAGCCCAGCCCGGCCACGCTGGCCTACGACGCCGGCATGGCCCTGGTGCTCGCGCACCCGATCTTCGGCCCGCTGGCGCGGCGGGTCACGTGGGTGCGCGCGGCGACCGTCTCGCAGTGCCCCGCGGCCGGCTGGCTGGTGGTGCTGCGCAACCACTGCATCCATGTGCACCCCAAGCGCAACGCGCCAGCGGGCGAATGGGCGTTCGTCCTCGCGCGCGGTGTGCTCGGCTATGCCATGGAGCAGTTCCAGCCCGATCGGGGCGACTGGTCGCAGTGGTGCGCCGCCTGCGATGTGGCGACCACCCGCTTCCTGGCCTCCGTGAAGTTCGGGGAATGCCCGGCCGACATGCAGATGCCGGCAGATGCGCCCGCATGGGACGAAGAACGCTGGTACCGCCAGTTCTGCGAAAGCGGTGTTCCGTCCTGGGCAGAGTCCATGGGCCTGGCTGGCCCCAGGGCCACGAGCCTGCAGGCCCCCGAAGACTGGCCTGAGCGGCCTGCGACTCCGCGCTGGGCCCCGGCCCCGGCACAGGACAGCTGGAGCGAAGTGTTCGCCGCAGGCATCGCCAACTCGGTGGCCCAGGCGGTGGAAATCGCCGCCGGCACCCGCGAGGCGCTGGGAGGGGACGCGCGCAGCGCCCCCCGCAGCACGACCGAGCGCGCCCGCAGCTGGTTCATCAGCAGCTTTCCGCTGCTGGGCTCCATGGTGGCGGCCTTCAACATCCTCGAAGACGCCGAGCTGTGCCGGCGCGAGGAGATCATGGTGGGCGCCGTGGACGAGACCCTGCGCACCATCTACCTCAACCCTGCTGCCGGGCTGACCGAGCAGGAAACGCGCTTCGTGATCGCGCACGAGATCCTGCATGTGGCCTTGCGCCACATGGGCCGCCGGCAGGGGCGCGACCCCTACCTGTGGAATGTGGCCTGCGACTATGTGATCAACGACTGGCTCATCCAGATGCAGGTGGGCAGCGCCCCGGCGCTGGGCTTGCTGTACGACCCGGACCTGCGCGGCCTGTCGGCCGAAGAGGTCTATGACCGCATCGCAGTGGACTTGCGCCGCATGCGCAAACTGCTCACGCTGGCAGGTCGGCAAGGGGACATGCTCGACCGCCGGTTGTGCAATGAGCGCCCGGCGTATACCGACCTCGACGCCTTCTACAAGGAACAGCTGGGGAAGGGGCTGATGCTGCACGAATCCCAGGGCCGGGGCCTGCTGCCCGCAGCCCTGCTGGAAGAAATCCGCGCCCTGCTGCAACCGCCGATTCCGTGGGAGGTGGAGCTGGCGCGCTGGTTCGACCACCACTTTCCGCCTATCGAGACCCGGCGCACCTACACACGCCTGAGCCGGCGCCAATCGGCCACGCCCGACATCCCGCGCCCGCAGGTGGGCCCGGACCCGCGCTGGCTGGAGGGCCGCACCTTCGGTGTGGTGCTGGACACCTCCGGCTCCATGGACCGCCACACCCTGGCCAAGGCCCTGGGCAGCATTGCGGGCTATGCGCAGGCCAAGGACGTACCGGCGGTTCGCGTGGTGTGCTGCGATGCCGCGCCCTACGACCTGGGCTACCTGGAGGCGCAGGACATTGCCCACCGTGTCGAGATCAAGGGGCGCGGGGGCACGGTGCTGCAACCGGCCATCACCCTGCTGGAGAACAGCGCGGACTTCCCTGAGAACGGCCCCCTGCTGATCATCACCGACGCCGACTGTGACCGCCTGAGCGTGCGCCGTTCGCATGCCTACCTGTTGGCCGCGGGCCGGCGTTTGCCGTTCACGCCCCGTGGCGACGTTTTTTACATGAGCTGATGAACCATTCTTCGACCCTTTCACCACGCAACGGCCTGCAGGCCCTCCTTCTCGACGGCTCCCAAGGCGAGGGCGGCGGCCAGATCCTGCGCACAGGCCTGGCACTGTCCATGGTGACCGGCCGGCCGCTGCGCATCGAGCGCATCCGCGCCGGCCGCGCCAAGCCGGGCCTGATGCGCCAGCACCTGGCCTGCGTGCAGGCGGCGGTACAGGTCAGCGGCGGACAGGCCGAGGGCGCGGAACTGGGCTCGCAGTCGCTGCAGTTCACGCCCGGTGCGGTGCGCGCGGGGGACTACACCTTCCGCATCGCCGGTGCGGGCAGCTGCCTGCTGGTGCTGCAGACCGTGCTGCCCGCGCTGATGCTGGCCGATGGCGTGAGCCGCGTGCAGTTGGCCGGCGGCACGCACAACCCCATGGCGCCACCGTTCGACTTTCTGCAACGCGCCTATGCACCGCTGCTCGCGCGCCTGGGCGTGGGGCTGGAACTGGCGCTGGAGCGCCGCGGCTTCTACCCTGCGGGCGGCGGCCTGCTGCATGCGCAGATCACACCGGCCACCGAGGCGCTGGCTCCGTTCGATCTGGTGGAGCGTGGAGCGGCGGTGGCCGCCTGGGCCGAGGCACTGGCCCCGGGCCTGGCACGCAGCGTGGCGGCGCGCGAGCTGGAGGAACTGGGCCGGCGCCTGGGCTGGACGCAGGAGGCCGGCCAGTTGCGCACGCCCGGCGTGCGCCAGCACGAAGGGCCGGGCAATGTGCTCATGGCCACGCTGGAATACGCCCAGGTGACGGAGGTGTTCTGCCAGTTCGGCGAACGCGGGCTGTCGGCCGAGACCGTGGCCCGCCGGCTGGCCGAGGAAGTGCAGGCCTATGCGCGCAGCACGGCCGCCACCGGGCCCCACCTGGCCGACCAGTGGATGCTGCCGCTGGCCCTGGCCGTGTGGCGCACGGGCCGGGAGGCCTGCTACACGGCCAGCGAGCTCACCGACCACACGCGCACCAATGCCGCAGTGATCAGCGCCGGCCTGCCGGTGCGCGTGACCACCGAGCCGCGCGCGGATGGTGCCATTCTGGTCCGGGTGCTCCCCCGATGAAGTACAAGGCTGCAGGACTGGGCCACAATGCCGCCTTGCACTGCCCCCCCTTTTTTCTTGACCAGGAGACGCCATGAAAGTCGACAACATTCTGCAGACCATCGGCAACACGCCGCACGTGCGCATCAACCGCCTGTTCGGCAGCGCGGCCAATGTATGGGTCAAGGCCGAGCGCGGCAACCCCGGCGGCTCCATCAAGGACCGCATCGCCCTGTCCATGGTGGAAGACGCCGAGCGCTCGGGCGCGCTCAAGCCCGGCGGCACCATCATCGAGCCCACCTCGGGCAACACCGGCATCGGGCTGGCTCTGGTGGCCGCTGTCAAGGGCTACAAGCTCGTCCTCGTGATGCCCGACAGCATGAGCATCGAGCGCCGCCGGCTGATGCTGTCCTACGGCGCCACCTTCGACCTGACTCCGCGCGAGAAGGGCATGAAGGGCGCCATCGCCCGCGCCCAGGAGCTGCTGGCCCAGACGCCCGGCGCATGGATTCCCCAGCAGTTCGAGAACCCCGCCAACATCGACGTGCACGTGCGCACCACGGCACAGGAGATCCTGGCCGACTTTCCCGACGGGCTCGATGCCATCATCACCGGTGTGGGCACCGGCGGCCACCTGACCGGCGTGGCGCGTGTGCTCAAGGCCAAATTCCCCGCGCTCAAGGTGTTTGCCGTGGAGCCCTCGGCCTCGCCCGTGATCTCGGGCGGTGCGCCCTCGCCCCACCCGATCCAGGGCATCGGCGCGGGCTTCGTGCCCAAGAACCTCGACACCAGCCTGCTCGACGGCGTGATCCAGGTCGACGCCGAACCCGCCCGCGAATACGCACGCCGCTGCGCGCGTGAAGAGGGCATGCTGGTGGGCATCTCCTCGGGCGCCACGCTGGCCGCCATTGCGCAGAAACTTCCCGAGTTGCCCGCGGGCGCCCGCGTGCTGGGCTTCAACTACGACACGGGCGAGCGCTACCTCTCGGTCGAAGGCTTTCTGCCCGCATGACCTGAGCGGCGGCGTGGGCCCGCGCTGCACGCGCTGACGGCCCACCGTCCTACAGCGCCACCGGTCCATGGCCGGAACAATCAAGGCAAGACCCTGGCGGCACATGCCCCAGGGGCGCGCACCACGGCGGTGCAGCAGCTTTTCAGATTGTTTCCATGGCGCACACACCCACCTCCCAGCCCATTGCCTTCAAGGTACTGACCGTGAATGTGCACAAGGGCTTCACCACCTTCAACCGGCGCTTCATGCTGCACGAGCTGCGCGATGCGGTGCGCAACGTGGCGGCCGACCTGGTCTTTCTGCAGGAGGTGCTGGGCACGCACCACCGCCATGCGGGCCGGGTGGAGAACTTCCCCCAGGAACCCCACTACGAGTTCCTGGCCGACACCATCTGGACCCAGTACGCCTATGGCCGCAATGCGGTGTACGACAACGGCCACCACGGCAACGCACTGCTGTCCAAGTTTCCGATCACGCACTACGAGAACCATGACATCTCGGTGAGCGGGCCCGAGCGGCGCGGCATGCTGCATTGCATTTTGCAACCGCCCAGGCACCACCGCCCCGTGCACGCCATCTGCGTGCACCTGGGCCTGCAGGAGGCACACCGCCAGCGCCAGCTGCGCAGCGTCTGCGACCTGGTGAATACCTTCGACCCCGAGGAGCCCGTGGTCGTGGCTGGCGACTTCAATGACTGGCGTGGCCGTGCGCACGAGATCCTGCGCGAGCGCGCCGGCCTGCATGAGGTGTTCGTGCAGTCCACGGGGCGTGCGGTGCGCACCTTCCCGGCCTCCATGCCGCTGCTGGCACTGGACCGCATCTACGTGCGCAAGGCCGCTGTACACACCCCCTTGCACCTGCCCAAAAAGCCCTGGGACAAGCTGTCCGACCACGCCCCCCTGGCTGCGGAGATTTCGCTATGAGAATGCGCGCAGCCCAATCGTCCCGCTGGGTGCCGGGCAACCAGTTCGAGTTGCTGGAGAACGGCGAAGACTTCTTCCCGCGCGTCTTCCAGGCCATCGCCCAGGCCCGGCGCGAGGTGATGCTCGAAACCTTCATCCTCTTCGACGACAAGATCGGGCAGGAGCTGCATGCCGCCCTGCTTGCCGCGGCCAAACGCGGTGTGCAGGTGCATGTGCTGGTGGACGGATTCGGCTCACCCGACCTGTCGGACCGGTTCGTCGGTGCGCTGGTGGAGGCCGGCGTGCACTTTCGCATCTTCGACCCCGGCAAGCGCGTGCTCGGCCAGCGCCTGAACATGCTGCGCCGCATGCACCGCAAGATCGTGGTGGTCGATGGCGAGCATGGATTCATCGGCGGCATCAACTACTCGGCCGACCATGTCGCCGACTTCGGCCCCGAGGCCAAGCAGGACTATGCGGTGCAAGTGCGCGGCCCCATCGTGGCCCAGATGCACCAGTACACCCACGAGGCCGTGCTCAGCCCGGCAGAGCGCCGCCGCAGTCGTGCCAAGGCGGCGCCAGCGCGCGGCCTGCCCTATGCCGGCACGGCGCACGCCATCTTCGTCACGCGCGACAACCACGACCACACCAACGACATCGAGCGCCACTACCGCATCGCCCTGCGCTCGGCACGCAAGCGCGTGGTGATCGCCAACGCCTACTTCTTCCCGGGGTACCGCTTCATCCGCGAGATGCGGCGCGCGGCGCGCCGGGGCGTGGACGTGCGCCTGATCCTGCAGGGCCAGCCGGACATGCCCATCGTCAAGACCGCAGCAGGCCTGCTGTACGACCATCTGCTGCGTGCCGGCGTGCGCATCTACGAGTATTGCGAACGGCCGCTGCACGGAAAAGTGGCCTTGGTGGATGACGAGTGGTCCACCGTGGGGTCGAGCAACCTCGACCCGCTGAGCCTGTCGCTCAACCTGGAAGCCAACGTCATCATCCGCGACCGCGCCTTCAACACCACGCTGCATGAGCGCATGGCCCATCTCATGGACCACTGCTGCAAGCAGGTGCAGCCCTCTCCCAAGGGCGCCTGGGAAGGCCTGCGCCTGGTGCGCAGCTACTGCGTATTCCACCTGATGCGCTGGTTCCCGGCCTGGGCCGGCTGGCTGCCGCGCCACGAGCCCACGATCTCGCTCGTGAAGGCCCAGGCGCAGGCTGACGCCCTGGCCACGGACCATCCGCAGGCGGCATCGGCCACGTAAGATCGGTTCCCCATGAGCACCAGCGCACCCGCCTCCCACCCCCTGCGCGGAGAGGCGCCGCCTGCGCCGCGCAGGGGGGGACGCTGGCACGCGCTTCGCTCCAGCCGCTGGTGGCCTTGGGCGATGACCCTCGCCACGGGTGCCGTGGTGCTGCTCATCGGTGCGCTGCTGCTGCGCCAGGCGCGCAATGTGGACTGGGGTGCCGTCTGGAACGCGCTGGCCGCCATGCCCCTGCCGGTGCTGCTGGGCGCCGCCGCCCTGGCCTTTGCCAGCCATGGCATCTACAGCACCTTCGACCTGTTCGGCCGGGCCTACACGCGGCACGGCTTGCCCGTGGGCCGCACGGTGGGCACCACGCTGATCGCCTACCCCTTCACGTTGAACCTGGGCTCGCTGATCGGCGGGGTCACGGTGCGCTACCGCCTGTATTCGCGCCAGGGCCTGTCGGTCGGCGACATCGGGCAGGTGGTGGCGTTGAGCATCATCACCAACTGGCTGGGCTATTTCGTGCTGGCCGGTGCGGTGTTCTGGCTCTGGGTGCCGCAACTGCCCGAGGGCTGGGACATGGCGGCGCACCAATTGCCGTGGCTCGGCAGCGCCATGGCGGCCGCCACGCTGCTCTACCTGGTGGCCTGCGTGGTGCGCCAGGACCGACCTGTCACCCTGCGCGGGCGCAGCTTTGCCGTGCCGCACTGGCGCACTGGTCTATTGCAGGTAGTGCTGTCGGCCGTCAACTGGATGGTGATGGCCGGCGCCATCTGGCTGCTCACGCGCCAGCAGGCCCCCTACGTGGCAGCGCTGGCCACGGTGCTGCTTGGCGCGGTGGCGGGACTGATCTCGCGCATCCCCGCGGGCCTGGGCGTGCTGGAGGCCGTGGGCACGGCCGTGCTCTCGGCCTACATGCCGGCGCCCCAGGCGCTGGCGGCCATCCTGGCCTACCGCACGCTGTATTTCTTCGCGCCCCTGGCCCTGGCCGCACTGGCCTTTGGTGTGGTGGAGCTGCGCTGGCGCAGCAAGAGCCGCCCGGGCTGACGGTCTGGCGCAGAAGGCACAATCAGCGCCTTCATGCCTTCCTCCCCAGACAACAGCCTGCTGCGCATTGCCGCGCCGCCAGGCCAGCCCCCGCTGACACCGGCCCAGCAATCCTTCAATGCGCTACTCGCGCAGATCGACGCGCAGCGCGCCATCCTTGCCGCGTGGAACCAGGCCATCGAGGCCTACCACCAGCGCTACGCCCGGGATGTGGCGCCCCTGCTCGACCGGTACTACGCAGCGCACGCCGACCTGGTGCAGGCGCTGGTGGACGCATCGGCGCGCAAGGGCCTGGGCCGCACCCTGCTGCGCAACCTGCATGCCGTGATCGCGCGGCTCGCCCGGGATCTGGCCGAGAATGTGCGCGACCCGGCCACCCGCACGGCCATGCAGGCGCTGCACACGCAGTTTGCCGAGGAAGCCACTACCGATTCGCAGTTCCCGGCGGAGGACCCGGCAGATCCGCCGAGCGACGCCCCGGAATCCCCCGAGGACATCGTGCGCCGGGTTGAAGAGGAAATGCAGGCGCGCCAGGCCCGTGCCGCACAGGAGCGCGAGCGCCACCACGCCAGCCGCGCGCGCAAGTCCAGCGCACAGCAGCGCCAGCAGCAGGAGGCCGCCCAGGAAGCCAGCCAATCGGTGCGCGCCGTGTACCGCAAGCTCGCCAGCGCCCTGCACCCCGACCGCGAGCCCGACGAGGCACAGCGCCAGCGCAAGACCGCGCTGATGCAGCGCGTGAACCAGGCCTATGCCGCGGGCAGCCTGCTCGACCTGCTGCAACTGCAGCTCGAGGTGGAGCAGATCGACGCGGAGCACCTGGTGGCTGTGGGCGACAACCACCTGCAGCGCTACAACCAGGTGCTCACCGATCAACTGGCCGAACTGCAGCAGGAAGTGGCAACGCTGGAGGCGAACATGCGCGAGCAGTTGGGCATCACCTCACGGCGCAAGCTGCAGCCCAGCCAGCTCATGGCCCAGCTGCGCAGCCAGATCCAGGCGCTGGAGCACGACATTCCGCTGCTGCAGCGCGAGTGCCAGGCCATGGAGGACAACGACTACCTCAAGCAGTGGCTCAGGGCGCAGCGCGAAGACCTGCTGGACGCGGACTGATCCCGCAGGCATGAAACGGCCGCGTCCTTTAAAATAGCGGCCCCACGAATTGCCTCCGCCCGATCGACACGGGCCTGCAAGACCATGATCCGCCTATCCGAACTCAAGCTGCCGCTGGCAGCCGTGCCGGCCGACGCCGCCGAGCACCCGCTGGACGCGCTGCGCGCCCAGGCCGTCCAGATCCTGGGCATCGCCCCCGCCGACATCGCCGCCGTGCATGTGCACAAGCGCAGCTTCGATGCGCGCAAGGCCGACCTGCTGGCCGTCTACATCATCGACCTCACGCTGGCCGATCCCTCGCGCATGGCCGCACTGCTGGCCCGGCATGCCGGCCGCCCGCACATCCAGCCCACGCCCGACATGGCCTGGCACCCGGTGGGCCAGGCGCCCGCCGAGCTGCCCTTGCGCCCGGTGGTGGTGGGCTTTGGCCCCTGCGGCATCTTCGCCGCGCTGGTGCTGGCGCAGATGGGCTTCAAGCCCATCGTGCTGGAGCGCGGCAAGACGGTGCGCGAGCGCACCAAGGACACCTGGGGCCTGTGGCGCAAGCGCGAGCTGCATGCCGAGAGCAATGTGCAGTTCGGCGAGGGCGGTGCCGGCACCTTCAGCGACGGCAAGCTCTACAGCCAGATCAAGGACCCACGCCACCTGGGCCGCAAGGTCATGGGCGAATTCGTCAAGGCCGGCGCGCCCGAGGAAATCCTCTACGTGGCGCACCCGCACATCGGTACCTTCAAGCTGGTGAAGGTGGTGGAGAACCTGCGCGAGCAGATCATCGCCCTGGGCGGCGAGATCCGTTTCGAGCAGCGCGTGACCGACGTCATCGTCGAGGGCTCTGGTGATAAGCGCCATCTGCGCGGCCTGAAGGTGCTGAACCAGGCCACGGGCGAGACCACCGAACTGCGCGCCGACCATGTGGTGATGGCGCTGGGCCACAGCTCGCGCGACACCTTCGCCATGCTGTACGAGCGCGGCGTGGCCATGGAGTCCAAGCCGTTTTCCATCGGCTTTCGCGTAGAGCACCCCCAGGGCGTGATCGACCGCGCGCGCTGGGGCCGCCATGCCGGCCACCCGCTGCTGGGCGCAGCCGACTACAAGCTGGTGCACCACGCGGCCAACGGGCGCGCCGTCTACAGCTTCTGCATGTGCCCGGGCGGCACGGTGGTGGCTGCCACCAGCGAGCCCGGCCGCGTGGTCACCAATGGCATGAGCCAGTACTCGCGCGCCGAGCGCAATGCCAATGCCGGCATGGTGGTGGGGATCGATCCCACCGACTACCCGCGCGACGCCGAGGCCTTCGCCCAGCACCTGGGTGCGACCTACGGCGTAGAGGCCCAACCGGCCGGCGCGCACCACCCGCTCTCGGGCATCGTGCTGCAGCGCCAGCTCGAATCCAACGCCTATGTGCTGGGCGGCAGTGACTACAGCGCACCGGGCCAACTGGTGGGCGAGTTCGTGGCCGGCCGGCCATCGAAACAGTTGGGCGACGTGATGCCCTCGTACAAGCCCGGCGTGGCACTGGGCGACCTGCATGCCGCCCTGCCCGGCTATGCCATCGAAGCGCTGCGCGAAGCCTTCCCGGCCTTCGGCCGCAAGATCAAGGGCTTTGACATGCACGACGCGGTGCTCACGGGGGTGGAGACGCGCACCTCGTCGCCGCTCAAGATCGGGCGCGGCGAGAACCTGCAGAGCCTGGACACCGCGGGCCTGTACCCCGCGGGCGAAGGCGCCAGCTATGCCGGCGGCATCCTGTCGGCCGGCGTGGACGGCATCAAGGTCGGTGAGGCCGTGGCCCGCGCCATGCTGGGCGCGGCATGAGCGCCATGCATTTCATCCAGCCCACACGCAAGCAGTTCACCATCGCTGCGCTGGCCATGGCCGTCGTGGTGCTGGCCTCCAACATCCTGGTGCAATTTCCCATCAACGACTGGCTCACCTGGGGTGCCATCACCTACCCGGCGGCCTTTCTGGTCAGCGAGCTGGTGAACCGCCGCCACGGGCCGATGCAGGCGCGGCGCGTCGCGTGGGTGGGCTTTGCCGTCGCAGTAGCGGCATCGCTGGTGCTGGCACCGGCGCGCATCGCCATCGCATCGGGCACGGCCTTTCTGCTGTCGCAGTGGCTCGATATCGGCGTGTTCGACCGGCTGCGCCACGGCACATGGTGGCGTGCGCCGCTGGTGGCCACCCTGCTCGCGGCCGTGCTGGACACGGCCGTGTTCTGGAGCATCGCGTTTGCGGGCACCAGCGACCCCTGGGTCACCTGGGCCCTGGGCGACCTGGCCGTGAAGCTGGCGCTGGGCGTTGCGCTGCTGCTGCCCTTTCGCCTGCTCATCGGCAGCAACCGGGCAGCAGCGCTCTCCTGACGCGCCGGCTTACTTGCTGCGCTGCAGGAAATCCACGGCCAGCGCAGCCAGGGTACGGGCCCCCACGGGCAACTGGTCTTCATCGATGTCGAACAGCGGCGAGTGGTTGGAGGGTGCCTTGTTGAAGTCCGCCCCCTTGGGTGGCGCCCCCAGGAAGTAGAAGAAGCCCGGCGCCACCTTCTGGAACTCGGAGAAGTCCTCCGAGCCGCTGACCTTGGGGATGACCATGGTCTTGCCGCCCGTGGCCAGCTTGAGCGCGGGCAGCGAAGCCTCGGTCAGCGCGGCCGGGTTGCTCGTCACCGGGTAGGCCACGGGGCCGAAGCGCACCTTGGCCTTGGCCCCGCTCGATGCCGCGATGGACTCGGCCGTGGCGGTGATGCGCTTGAGCGCCTCCTGGCGCATCTCTTCGTCGAAGGTGCGCAGCGTGCCCAGAAGCTCCACGTTGTCGGGAATGATGTTGTAGCGCGTGCCGCCATGGATGGAGCCGATGGTGATAACCGCAGGCTCCTTGCTGATGTTGAGCTGGCGGCTCACCACCGTCTGCAGGCCCAGCACCACCTGGCTGGCCGCCACCACCGGGTCCACCGCGTTCCAGGGTGACGAGCCGTGGCCGCCGCGCCCTTCCACCTGGATGCTGATGTTGTCCGATCCCGCCATCAACGGACCGCTGCGGTAGCCCACCACGCCCGCAGGCAGGTTGGCCGTGACATGCAGGCCGTAGATGGCCTGCACGTCCTTGAGTGCGCCCTGCTCCACCATGGCCTTGGCACCGAAGCTGGGCACCTTGCCATTGGCGTCGGGCTCCACCGGCGCGCCTTCTTCGGCGGGCTGGAAGATGAACTTGATGGTGCCCGGCAGCTGGGCCCGCATGCCGGCCAGGGCCTCGGCCGCGCCCATGAGCATGGCCACGTGGGCATCGTGCCCGCAGGCATGCATCACCGGCACTTCCTTGCCCAGGTAAGTCGCCTTCACCTTGGAGGCGAAGGGCAGGTTGGTGTTCTCGGGCACGGGCAGGGCGTCCATGTCGGCGCGCAGGGCGACGACCTTGCCCGGCAGGCCGCCGCGCAAGATGCCCACCACGCCGGTGCCGCCCACGCCGGTCTGCACTTCCATGCCCAGGCGCTTGAGGTGTTCTGCCACCAGCTTGGCGGTGCGCACTTCCTGCCCCGAGAGCTCGGGGTGCGCATGGATGTCGCGGCGCCAGTTGACCATCTTGCCGGCAACGCCATTCACGGCGGCCTCGATGGCCTGCAGGCCGGTAGCGTCGAGCGCCTGGGCATGGGCGGTGGAAACCAGGGTCAGGCTGCCTGCCACGAGGCTGGCGGCGAAGGCGATGGCAGAGAGTTTTTTGTGCATTGGAAGGGCAGGTGCAGGGGTGGATGAAAACGAACGCCCGTTCATGCTAAGAGCAGCAAGTTGTTTCATGACAAGCGAAAATCGCCATCCACAAAGCCGATATCGCCATGCCCGCCAGCTCCTTTCGCGTCGACATTCGCCTGCTGCCCGAGTCCGCCCTGGGCAACGCCTTGCAGTTCATCGATCTGTTGCGCAGCGCCAACCTGCTGGCCCGCCTGCGGCTGGGCCACCAGGCACCGCGGCTGGCCTGGCGCCTGCTGGACGCCGGCGGCCAGCCCCTGCCGGCTTTGCCCACGCCCTGGGAGGCGTACAGCGACAGCGCGGGCGAAGGGCCTGCGCAGGCGGTCTTCGTGCCCTCGTTCCATGCAGCAGACATCCCAGCCATACGGCAGGTGGTTGAGCGCCACCCGGCCCTGGTGCGCCAGATCGGGATTGCCATCGACACCGGGTGCAGGCTGTTGACGGTGGGCAATGGCGCCTGGCTGGCTGCGGCCAGCGGCCGCCTGCAGGGGCGCACGGCCTGCCTGCCCTGGTTCTACATGGCCGGCTTTGCCCGGGACTTCCCCGGCATTGCGCTGGCCCCGGGGCGCGACTGGGCAGAGGACGGCCCCTGGCTCAGCGGCGCCCTGCCCCATACGCTCGTGGACCTGGCCATCGCCCTGGTGCACCACGCGCTGGGCCCGGAATTGGGCGAGGCCTGCGCCACGGTCATGCGGCCCGACCCGGCACGCGCCCAGGCCGCGCTGCAGGCCAACGCCCAGCAGCACATTCCCGCCACGCGCGACAGCACGCTGGCGCGCGCCATCGCCTGGATGGAAGCGCATTTGGAAGAGCCCTATTCGCTCACACGCGTGGCCGAGGCGGCCGCTGTGAGCACGCGCACGCTGCTGCGGCATTTCCAGGCCGAGCTGTCGCAGTCTCCGCTCGACTACCTGCATGCGCTGCGTTGCGCGCGCGCGCGGGTGATGCTGGAGGTAACGCTGGAGAGCGTGCCCAGCATCGCGGCCGCCTGCGGCTACGCCGACCCGGCGGCGTTTCGCCGCGTCTTCGTGCGGCACATGGGCCTGCCGCCCGCCGAGTACCGCAAGCGCCATGCACTGCGCGCGCCGCGCCGGCGCTGGCGGGTGGATGTGGCAGCCGGTTGAAAGGACTGGCTCAGCGCAGCGCGATGCTGTTGGCCGGCAGGCGGAAGGCCTCCACCAACTCGGCCAGCTGCTGGGCCTGCATGCGCAGGCCCTGCGCGGCGGCCGAGGACTCCTCCACCAGCGCCGCGTTCTGCTGCGTCATCTGGTCGAGCTGCGAGACGGCTTCGCCCACCTGGCTCAGGCCCGAGGTCTGCTCGCGCGCCGCCGTGCTGATCTCGCCGATGATGGTGGCCACCTGCTTCACCGAGTCGACGATCTCGCCCATGGTGCCGCCCGCCGCGTGCACGAGCTGCGAGCCTTCGTCCACCTGGCGCACGCTCTCGCTGATCAGGCCGCCGATCTCCTTGGCGGCCGTGGCGCTGCGCTGGGCCAGGCTGCGAACCTCGCTGGCCACCACGGCAAAGCCGCGCCCCTGCTCCCCGGCCCGCGCCGCCTCCACCGCGGCATTGAGTGCCAGGATGTTGGTCTGGAAGGCGATGCCATCGATCACGCTGGTGATGTCGGCAATGCGGCGCGAGGACTGGGCGATACCGTCCATGGTGCCGACCACGCGGTCCACCGCCTCCCGGCCGCGCTGCGCCACGCCGCTCGCGCCCGTCGCCAGGCTGCTGGCCTGCGCGGCGGCATCGGCACTGTGGCGCACGGTGGCCAGCAGCTCTTCCATACTGGCGGCGATCTCCTCAAGGTTGGAGGCCGTCTGCTCGGTGCGCGCCGACAGGTCGCTGTTGCCCGCGGCAATCTCGCCACTGGCATCGGCCACCGAGCTGCTGGCCCCGCGCATGCCCACGACCAGTGCGGCAAGTCGTTCCTGCATGCCGCCCAGGCGCGCCATCAGGGCCTGCAGTTCATCGCGGTTGCTGGCGTCGACGGCAGGGATGTGCGAGGTCAGGTCGCCCTCCGCGATGCGGTCGGTCACGCCCGAAGCCAGGGCCAGCGGCCGCAGGATGGAGCGCGACAGCAGCCAGGCGCACACCAGGCTCAACAGCAGCCCTACGGCCGAGCCCGTGGCCAGCAGCAGCTTGCCCTGCCGCTCGCTGCGCAGCGCCGCCTCGCGCGCATCGCTCACGCGCTGGCGCTGGTACTCGGCCAGTTCATCCACGGCCTTCGCATAGGCATCGGCAGCCGGGCGCAGGGTGCCGGCAATGGCATCGGCGGGCAGGGCTTCGCCGGCCTTGCGGCGCTTGACCAGGTCGTCGCGCACGCTGCGGAACTGGTTGCCGGCCTTGTCGATGGCGTCGAACAGGCGCTGGGACGGGGCATCCTCGGCCAGTTCGTCCAGGCGTTTGCGCACTTCGCTGGAGCGGGCCGAGGTGGTCTTGCGATCGGCGTCGATGCGCGCGGCGTAGGCAGGGTTGTCGCCCAGTTCCAGCAAGGTCTCCGCCCGCACCGAGCTGAGCACCACGATGGCGTGCAACTCGCGCGCCAACAGGGCACGTTCGGAGGAATTGCCGCCCAGGTCATCGGCAATGTCCTGCAGTTCCGCCAGCCGCCAGATGCCCACGGCGGCGGACAGGGACATGACAAGACAGACGACGCCAAAGGCCAGGGCCAGGCGGAACGCGACACGCGTTTGGGAGAGGGACATGGTGGGAATCAACTCCTGGGGTCAATGGTGCTCCGGGCAGCGCAAGGGCAATAACCCGGGTTTTCCCTTATATCGTCATTCCATGGCGCCAACTTGAGCCCCATCGGCCCCCCGCCATCCCCACGGCTGGCAGGCAGAGTCCACCCGGATCACCCGGCCGCTCGCTCCCTCATCACCACGGCCCCCGCCGCAGCGCGCAGATCCTTCGACAGCTCCGGGCTTTGCACGGCCCGCGCCAGCACCAGGGCCCCCACCAGCTGCGACAAGGTGGCCAGGGCCTGCTCCCTGCGCTCGGCCGGCCCCTGGCCTCGCACCAGCGGTTCCAGCACCTGCAGAAAATTCTCGACCCCGGCCTCGAAGGGCCCCTGCAGAGCCGGGCCGGCACGGGCCACGTCGCCGGCCAGCGCGGCCATCGCGCAGCCATGGGCCATGCGCTGGCAGTGCTGGTCCGACAGGTAGAAACCCACCAGCGCCTGCAGTGCCTCGGCCGGCGGCTTGGCCGCCAGCTCCTCCCAATAGTGGTTGTTGGCCGCGAGTGCGCGCTCACAGGCCAGGCTGGCCAGTTCGTCCTTGGACTCGAAATGGCCATAGAAGCCGCCGCGCGTCAGCCCCGCGGCCTGCATCAGCTCGTTCAGGCCAATGCCGTCGAAGCCCTTTTCGCGGAACAGCTCGCCTGCCACATCCACGATGCGTTCGCGGTTGGCCTCGGCCTGCGCCCTTGTCACTTTCATGGTTGCCTCCTGCTGCTTGACATATTTTACATGTTGATCGACATTTATATTTATTCATGTCGACTGACATTTAACCAACCAGGATTTGCCCATGAAAGCCCCGATCTCCGCGTACGCCCGCACCCCCTTCCATTTCGCCCGCAAGGGCGCATTGGCCACGGTGCGGCCCGACACCCTGGCCGCCGAAGTCCTCCGGGACCTGGTGCAACGCACCGGCATCGATCCCGCCACGCTGGACGATGTGATCGCCGGCTGCGCCTACCCCGAGGGCGCCCAGGGCAACAACATTGCGCGCATCGCCTCGTTGCTGGCCGGCCTGCCGCACGAGGTCAGCGGCATGACGGTGAACCGCTTTTGCGGCTCGTCCATGTCGGCCGTGCACATCGCGGCTGCGCAGATCGAGGCCGGGCTGGGCGAGGCCTACCTGTGCCTGGGCGTGGAATCGATGACCATGGTTCCGCAGGGTGGCCTGACGTTCTCGCCCCACCCCGTGCTGTACGAAGAGACCGATGCCTACATCTCGATGGGCGAGACGGCCGAGAACGTGGCTGAGCGCTATGCGGTTTCGCGCAGCGACCAAGAGCAACTGGCTTTTGAATCGCACCGCAAGGCGGCTGCCGCACGCGAGGCCGGCCTGCTGCGCAGCGAGATCGTGCCCATCACCCTGGCCGATGGCCAGGTGGTGGCCGAGGACGGCTGCATCCGGCCCGGCACCTCGCCCGAAGCACTGGCCGGGCTCAAACCCGCGTTCCGCGAGACGGGTACGGTCACGGCCGGCACCTCGTCACCACTGACCGATGGCGCCGCCGCCGTGCTCGTGACCAGCGAGGCCTATGCGGCGCGCCATGGCCTGCAACCACTGGCCCGCATCGTGGCCATGGCTACGGCGGGCGTGGACCCGGCCTTCATGGGCCTCGGCCCGATTCCCGCATCGCGCAAGGCCCTGGAGCGCGCCGGCATCACCGCGGCCGAGCTGGATGTGGTGGAGATCAACGAAGCCTTTGCCTCCCAGGCGCTGGCCTGCATCCGCGAACTGGGCCTCAAGCCCGAAACCATCAACCTCGACGGCGGCGGCATGGCCATCGGCCACCCTCTGGGTGCCACGGGCGCACGCATCACCGGCAAGGCAGCAGCCCTGCTGCAGCGCCAGGGCGGGCGCTACGCCCTTGCGACCCAGTGCATCGGCGGCGGCCAGGGCATTGCCACGGTGCTGCAGGCGCTGTGAGCGCCGCCCTCCACTTTTTCTCCCTCCACCCTCTTCTCCCAAGGACTGCTCCATGAAACTCCAGAACTCCGTCGTCTTCATCACCGGCGCCAACCGCGGCCTGGGCCTGGCCTTTGCCCAGGCGGCACTGGCCGCCGGTGCGCGCAAGGTCTACGCCGCAGCGCGCAACCCATCGACCGTCACGCTGCCGGGCGTGGTGCCCGTGCAGCTGGACGTGACCGACCCCGCCCAGATCGCCGCCGCCGTGGCCGCCTGCCCTGACGTGACGCTGCTGGTGAACAACAGCGGCATCTCGCGCGGATCGAGCTTCCTGGGCTCCCCCGATGCCATGGCAGCAGCCCGCGCCGAGTTCGAGACCAACTTCTTCGGCCCCTGGGCTGTGGCCCAGGCCTTTGCCCCGGTGCTGAAGGCCAACGGCGGCGGTGCCGTGCTCAACGTGCTGTCGGTGCTGAGCTGGCTCACGATTCCCGGTGTGGCCACCTACAGCGCGTCCAAGGCGGCCGCCTGGTCGCTGAGCAACGGGCTGCGCAACGAACTGCGCGCCCAGGGCACACAGGTGAGCAGCCTGCATGTGGCCTACATGGACACCGACATGACCCGTGGTCTGGACGCCCCCAAGGCTGCCCCGCTCGACGTGGCACGCCTGGCGCTGCAGGGCGTGGAGGCGGGCCTGGCCGAAGTGCTGGCGGACGACACCACACGCCATGTGAAGCAGTCCCTTTCCAGCGCTGCCCCCGCCTACGCAGGCTGAGCGCCAAGAAAGAAAAACGCCGCCGGATGCGAATCCGGCGGCGTTTTCTTTTTCCTTCGGGGGCACCGCCCCCTGCATCAACCCTGCTTGTTCTGCAGCGCAGCGATGCGCTCCTCGATGGGCGGGTGGGTGCTGAACAGCTTGCCGATGCCACCGGCAATGCCCATGGCGGCCACGCTCTTGGGCAACTCGCCCGGGTGCATGCCGCCCAGGCGGGCCAGGGCGTTGATCATGGGCTGGCGGCGGCCCATGAGCTGGGCAGCGCCTGCGTCGGCGCGGAACTCGCGCTGGCGGCTGAACCAGGCCA